>Ga0209751_10000043_pt1 | contig 113881 bp, 104 predicted proteins | sample RifCSP13_1_FD_184019 | JGI IMG/M metagenome (GOLD analysis project Ga0209751, IMG submission 184019) | Soil microbial communities from Rifle, Colorado - Rifle CSP2_sed 13_1 (SPAdes) (version 2) | ecosystem: Environmental > Terrestrial > Deep subsurface > Rock core/Sediment | place: Rifle...
TATCTGCAGCACCTTCACATCGTGCAACGTGCCTTTCTTCGTACGTGGCACGGCGAACCCCGGGACACCCCATACCCCGCGTTCGATGATGCGGAGGCGCTAATGAAATGGGGTCGCTCGTACTACGCTGACGCACATGCTTATCTTTCAAAGCTTACGGACGCTGAGGTGTCGCAGTCGATGCCTGTAGCTTGGGCGAAGATGGTAGAACAACTGCTCGGTCGCGCCCCCGCCTCCACCACACTTGGAGAAACCCTGCTCCAGGTTGCGCTTCATAGTCTTTACCATCGAGGCCAAGTCAACGCTCGACTTCGCGAAGTTGGCGGCAAGCCACCTCTGGTCGACTATATTGCCTGGGTCTGGTTCGGCAGACCGCCTGCAGAATGGCCATCGCTCGTTGCACCGGGTAGCCAATAAGTCACTAAATATTTGACATACAGCTCAGCACGTAATAGCTTGCCTTCGTTTTTTCATCTCCTTATCGTATTAACTCCCAGGAGGAGCCGAATGAATTCCCCCAAAAATGGTTTCTCGCGTCGTGAAATGCTTGGAACGGCAGGCGCTGCCCTCGGCGGCATCTTCATTGCGCATCCAATCCGCTCGTTGTTCGCGCAAGGTGCAAAGCGCGAACTTACACCTGAACAGATTATGGGGCCTTTCTTCCCGATCATCCGACCTCTGGATCATGACATGGACCTAACCGTCATCAAGGGCAAGCGTGGGCACGCCCAGGGAAAGTTGATCCATCTGACGGGCAGAGTTCTGAACAGCAACGGGGACCCTGTGAGGGGCGCCAAAATTGAGATCTGGCAAGCCAACGCCCATGGGCGTTATGATCACCCGAGCGACATCAATCCGGCGCCACTTGACCCTAATTTTCAGGGCTACGCTCTCCAAATCACGGATGCTGAGGGACGCTACCGATTTAAGACGATTAAGCCTGGGGCGTACCCCATCAATCCCGTAAATCCAACTAACGTGCGCCCGCCACATATCCATTTCGATGTGACAGGAACAAAGGGTCGCCTGGTAACACAGATGTATTTCCCGGACGAGCCGCTTAATGAGAAGGATTTTCTTTTCAAGGAGCTGGGTTCGAGCAAGGATGCCGCGATTGGTAAGGTCCTACCACTCACTAAGGAGCTAGAGCCTGATTCGCTTCTCATGAGTTGGGACATTGTCCTAGAAAAGGGTTAATTGTATCCGCCGTGCTGTGGGCTTGTAATCGCATGAGCCTAACAAATCAGCTTGGACTTAACTCGATAGTTGAATGCTCCCATCCAAACAGGGCGCTACGGCCATAGCAGAGTCACCGGCTACGGATGGGCGTGGCTTGCTCTGTGTCTGGCGCTCACTCTTCACATCATAGATGAGGCGCTAACCGATTTCTTGTCGGTATACAATCCTACCGTTCTAGTTATCCGCCAGCGCGTGCCCTTCTTGCCCCTCCCGACTTTCAATTTTGAAGTTTGGTTGGCCGGTCTGATTGCCAGCGTGATTCTGCTAGTGTCGTTCGTGCCTTTTGCCTTCCGCAGCGTGAGATGGATGGTCGCTCCCGCGTACGTATTCGGGATCCTCATGCTCGGGAACGCGCTGCTGCATATAGTGGGGTCGCTGAACGCCGGGAGGTTGATGCCTGGAGTATATTCATCGCCATTACTGGCAGTGTGTTCTATCTATCTGCTAATGTCTGTTCGGTATCGACAACGGGCACCAACAGCAGATTCAACGGCCTGAGGAGCAACTTGAACGAGGTAATCCTTAAGCGGTTCGAAGAGCCGGACGAAAACCCGGGAGTTCGAGCGCGGCAAGGTTACACGAAGTAGGCGCAGGGGTTTCTTATCGAGAGCTACCCACAGTTCTGTGCGAAATTTGTGAGCTGAGCGGAGGGAATCAGTTGGATCAGAGGGCTTTGGATGATTTCGGAAATCGTTACGCGAAGGCGTGGTGTAGCCAGGATCACGCGAGTGTCGCTGCATTCTATTCGGAAATCGGCTCGTTGACAGTTAATGATGGCACGCCGGCTGTCGGTCGAGACGCGATCGCCGAAGTAGCTCGCTCATATATGAGCGACTTTCCAGATTTGGAAGTGGTCATGGACGACGTTGTTCCTCAGTCCTTGTGCACCGTCTTCCGCTGGACATTTACTGGTACCAACACCGGGCCCGGCGGTTCGGGTCAACGTGTGCGAATCAGTGGATACGAGGAGTGGCAGTTCGGTGCCGACGGTCTGATCGCGAAGTCCAACGGACACTTTGATGCGGCCGACTATGAACGCCAACTGCAGTACGGCATCGCGGGTTGAAAACGGAATGCTTGTTGCCTTCAGTTCGTCAAAACTGGCTATCGATCACTGGAACAGAACGCTTCTTCTTATCTCTGAGGAGGAGCGTTATTTTGTCTATCCGTGGTTGTACGAGGCAGCACAGTTTAGACGACACGCTGGTGAGCAGGTTTTGCGCTGTACCTATTTTCAAGCGGCCTGGCGCAACTGCGGGGCCAGCACCCCTATCGGGATAATCGCTTCGAAAGACACACAGCCCAGTGTGACGCCGTTCTACAGAGTTGACTGGTAAATTATTGGCCTCATGAGTAATGAAAGTTTCGGAGATGGAAACCGCTCGACTTCACCTGCGCCTGTTAACAACGGATGATCTAGACGAGTATACATGGTATTCCTTTTGTACGAATGTCAAATCGCCGCGGACCAGACTCTCTGTTTGAATGCCGAATTCAGCGAATACAAATGGGTGGAACCTTCGACTCTGTCGAGCTACGACCTGAACCAGGCGACACAGGATACTTTTGTCAGGTTGGGTTTGATTCAGAACCAACCAACTTAACAGAGTGCTGAAAATTGCGATTGTATTAGACAATTCGGGACAATAGTTTATGAACATTAAAGTCGCGTTTAACGTTGTGCTGCTTACGGTTTTCTGGTTGGCTTTAACTGTTTACGCTTCACATTGCCAGGGTCATGTGAAGGAGGGAACGGTGGTTGGTAGTACGAACGATGGATAATACACTGAAAGTGGCCATGGTTCATAAAACTCAAGGAGGTTGGACATAGAGTGGCAGATATCGAGTACGACTTCGCTGTCAAAGCGCCTGGCGCACAAGTCTTTCAAGCGGTCTCGACACCCAGCGGTTTGGATGCGTGGTGGACGAAGCGGTCTTCCGGCGAACCCGTAAAAGGAGCGTCGTACAATCTATGGTTTGGACCATCGTACGACTGGGAAGCAATAGTTTCTCGTTGCACTCCGAACTCTGAATTTGAATTGGAATTGACCGCCGCTCAGGAAGACTGGCTTGGGACGCGCGTGGGCTTCACTCTGAAAGAGAAAGCCGGGCTCACCGAGGTTAAGTTTCATCATTTAGGCTGGCCTGAGGCTAATGCTCACTATCGTGGTTCATGTTACTGCTGGGCCATGTACCTAAGATTATTGAAGCGGTACGTCGAGCATGGCGAGCTAGTACCGTATGAAGATCGACCTGAGGCGTGAGAGACTGCTTGATGGTTCTGCTCTTCATTCATGGCGCACCAGCTGTCGGGAAACTCACCGTGGCGCGCAAAATCGCTGACTTGTCCGGCTTCCGTCTTTTCCACAATCACCTCACTGTCGATCTGCTGCTGTCGGTATTTGATTTTGGTTCTGAACCCTTTGTGGCCTTACGGGAGCAAATCTGGCTATCAGTTTTCAGGGAGGCCGCAAAGCAGAACGTATCTCTTATCTTCACGTTTAATCCAGAGCGTACAGTGCGCCAGTCTTTCATTAGCGACACGATAGAGGCGATTGAGTCAGGGGGAGGAGTAGTCCACTTCGTTCAGATGGTTTGCTCTGAGCATGAATTGGAACGTCGACTCGTGAGTCCGTCCAGAAGCGAATATGGTAAGTTGACGTCGCTGGAGCACTATAAAGAACTGAAAGACTCTGGAGCTTTCGACTTCGGAGACACAGACCCTGCGGAACTAATTGTCGATACTACTGATTCGCCGCCGGACAACACGGCGCAGTTGATAGTGAAGCACTTTTCCTTGATTTGAGACTCTTTGCCTGACTGCCAAATTATTTTTTGGTGACGTCAAACTTCCGGTCCGCATAGAACTGAACAACGGCCTGCGCCTGTTCCCAGACTTTCGTTCGTAATGACGCAGGCTCCAATACCTCCAGACGGTCACCAAAGCTGAGTGCGTATTCGCAAGCCATCTCCTCTACATCAAATCGTAAAGCGACGTGTACCCAGCCCGCCTTATCCCGCTGGTCCACTTTTTCGATGCGCGCGAATCTGCCGGCAAAGGAAAGGCGCGGCACAATCTCCTCGCGTACCCGTACCAGCGCGCGGTACGAGGGCAATTGAGCGCGAAATTGAACCGCGGAATTCTCCCAAAATGCGGCGAGATCGAATTCCGGCGGACGTACACAGGGTGCGTCAACCAAACTGGCTCGTTCTATTCGTGAGACCCGATAGCTGCGCACCTGCCCGTCAACCGCAGCCACGAGGTACCAGGCGCTCCCCTTTGCCACGAGTCCAAGTGGATCAGCCAGTCGCTCAGACGGAGAGCATCCTGGACCACGCTGGTACGTAAATCTCAACTTGCGTTCCTGCCAGATCGCTTCCTGCAATTCGTGCAGAAGCGGTACGGCCTCTTCAGTTCGTTGCCAGCCGCTCGGGTCTATGTAGATGCGTTGGCGCGCATACTCCGCTCGGCGCCTATACATGGTCGGCAAAGCGGCCAGTAGCTTTAGCAACGCACCCTCCGCTGCCTTTTCAAGATGAAGATCCGACAAGAGTTTTGTCGGCCTTGAAAGAAAGAGCGATTGGATTTCGGCTTCGTTAAGTCCGGTGAGGTTCGTGCGGTACTCTCCAAGCAGTGACCATCCGCCACTCACACCGCGCTCGGCAATGACCGGAATTCCCGCTCCACTCAGAGCCTCCATGTCTCGGAGGATCGTGCGCTCCGAAACTTCGAGTCGCGTCGCAAGCTCTCGCGCGGTAAGGCGATGGTTGACTTGTAACAACAACACAATAGAAAACAGCCGGTCAGCAACATTTAGTTTTCCTCTTCCTTTTCCTCTGAACCGAAGGCTTGCTGCTGATTTTACCTGAGAAATATGACAGAAGATGTCAGGAAAAGGCGATATCCTCGCGCGCGGATATTTAAATGGGCTATTTGGACTCTTCTCTTCAACGCACTGAAAAAGGGCTGTCGATAGTTACGATGGATTAATAAGGAGCCAGGCATGCCAAAACTAGAAGGCAAGATTGCCGTTGTCGCGGGCGCCACTCGTGGTGCGGGCCGAGGGATCGCATGCATGCTTGGCGAGGCAGGCGCCACCGTCTACTGCACAGGACGCAGCACGCGTCAACAGCCTGCCAGTGTGGGACCTTATGCCGGCCGGCCTGAATCGATTGAAGAGACAGCGGAGATGGTAACAAGCCATGGCGGCCAGGGTATTGCCGTGCGCACGGATCATCTGGTGGAGGAGCAAGTCAGTGCTCTCTTTGAGCGAGTTGAACGCGAGCAGGGCCGACTGGATATCCTGGTCAACGACATTTCTGAAGGAGAGTGGCACGACTGGCGGCCCTTTTGGAATGTGTCGCTGGAGAAAGGCTTTCGCGCATTACGGCAGGGCGTTCACACACATATCATCACTAGCTGTCGAGCAGCGCCGCTCATGATCAAACATCGAAGTGGACTCATTGTGGAGATTGGCGATGGTGATACTCTCAGTTATCGTGGCACACTCTTCTACGATCTGGTGAAGACATGTGTAAACCGGTTCGCATTCGCTATGGCCTGTGAACTTCGAAAATATAACGTGGCGGCGCTGGCCGTTACACCCGGATACATGCGCACCGAGGCCATGCTCGATCATTTTGGAGTGACTGAGGCCAACTGGCGCGACGGCGCCAGGAAAGACAAACTCTTTCTGCAATCCGAAACACCGTATTTCGTAGGCCGGGCAATTGCGGCGCTGGCAGCAGATCCTCGTGTGATCATCAAGTCGGGTGGCTTGTACAGTTCGTGGACATTGGCCCGCGAGTACGGCTTCACCGATGTCGATGGAGCTACACCGGATCTGGGAAAGCATCTCCGCAAGTTAAAGGCGCGCAAAGACAGCCCAGAACTGGGGTTCAGGTGGACTATTTCAGCAGCGGAGTCGAACGATGGCTAAAGGTCGCAAAATTGTCGTTTACATTGCTAGCAGCGTCGATGGCTACATTGCCCGAAAGGATGGCAGCGTAGATTGGCTGAATCGACCGCGCACTGCGGGTGACTATGGGATGGGCGCCTTTTTTAAAACGATTGATACTATTGTGTGGGGCCGCAAGACTTACGATATGGCAGCGGGCTTCGCCAAGAAGGGCGGTGGGCTCGGCTATGGTTCCGCGATTAAGAATTACGTATTCACACACCATCCGCCGACAACGGCTGTTTCGGGAGTTGAGTTTATCACCGAACAGGTATCCACCTTCGCGCAAGGTCTTAAGACCGCCCAAGGTAAGGATATTTGGATAATGGGCGGAGCCGCGGTGGTTGCGTCGTTCCTGGATGCAGGTCAGATCGACGAATTTATTATTAACGTTGTGCCAACCATCATCGGCGAGGGCGTTCCCTTGATAACGCCTGATAAACGGTTAATACCGCTAACCTTGAGATCATCAGAAAGTTTCGCAGATGGAGTAGTACGCCTGCACTATTCGGTGGGAGGTGCGCTACCCCAGATTCGGAAGAAGTCACCGCGCAGGTCTACTTAAGCAGCCAGATTATTCGGCGATCCTGGAGACTAAGCCATCGAGGGAGCGTGTTTATCCTGGCTACTGATCTGGTAGATGGCCTCCATCACCGCCGAACGCACTTCCGTCGGCAAAGATCCTCGTACGGCCAGACTTCGGAAGGCAGAAACGATCTCTGGCTGATTGCTGAAAGCAAGAAGCTTGATAACGGCCAAACGCACATCCATGTTGGGATGTTTCTCAATTGTCTGGATAAGCGTCTGAACCTCGCCAGTCTTGGCCATTAGGAAAAGAATCGAAAACGCATCATACGTTTTCTCACGACTCTCTCCCGCGAGACTGTTGATCGCGTCGCCTGCGATGCCTGAGCCTACCAGGGCAGCTCCTATCCTTCGTCGCTGCTCGGGAGCACTTTCGCGCAGGGCACGCGTAAACGAGGCCGCGCGGTCGGGCTTTAGTCCATAGAGGGCACGCGCCGCTGCATTCCTTACTTCTACCGACTGGTCGTCAAACGATTTCGTAATGAGCGTGAATGACTCCTCTTCATCCAATTGCATAAGGTCGGCCAACGCGGCCACTCTCTCGTTTGGATCGCTGCTATTCAGGCGTTGAGCTATTACGGAGACGGCTGAGTCCTCATCGCTGATGGCCTCCATTCCCTTCTCCGCCTTCAGCATATCAATCGATTTAACGAAGATATCCCCCGCCGGTTGGGTGGGAAGGGAAGGTACGGGAGCGGGCGTAAGGACCACTGGTACAACATCTTCCTCGTGTGGCACGACGCCTTTCTGCATTGGCTCGTCAACAGGGCGTTCAGGAGTAACTGCAAACCAGCCCGCATCAGCCGTATGGTTGTCGGTGGATACCTTGAACTCTGGCTCTTCCGGTTGGGTCAAAAACTCAGGGGCCGCCGTTATCGTCGGTGGTTCAAAGCTGGGTTCCACTTCTGTCAATTCATCGGCGGCAAGTTTCTCAACCTCGTAAAGCTCGTCAACCTGAGAGTCGACCGCGTCGGCTGTTTCAGACTGTCGCACGTCCCAACTTGCTGTTGAGGGCTCCAGGTCCTCTGCCCTGGTCCATTCGATTGGCTGTCTTTCTTGCTCGGTCAATTCAACGTGCCAAGACCCGTCTCGCAGCTTGTCGATAACAGACGCCACCTCATCTTCGATTTCCGATGGGCTTTCCGACTCTTGTTCGGCGCTGCGATATTGACTCTCCGGTTCGATCGTCGAAACTGTCTCTTGCTCCGGAACCCTCCTGAAAGCGAACTCGAAGTTGATGGACGAACTGTCTTGCTGCTTCAGTTCCTCAACAGCTTCTACTTCCACAGCAGGTGCGACACGTTGTTCTGTTACAGGGTGCTGGCTGATCTGTTGAGCCTCATCGCGAGCTTCTTCCAGTGCGCCCCGACGAATTTCTCGTTCGGAACGGAGAATGGCTTTCGACTTCTCAATCCGCTTCAGTTGATCAAGCTCAGCAGCGCACAGTTCCTTCACTTTTGCGCTTAGTTGCTTTTCCTTGCTGGTTAGTTCTTGTACGTCCTGCTCGAGCAGATTGCGAAACTCCTCAAGCAGAGCTGCACGCTTCTCCTCTTCTGCGGAACGACGGCCCGACTTTGACTTGCTACTCCGTCCGCGGCCTTTCTGTTCTCCTGGTTGGCGCGACTTAGGTTCGTTGAGGAGTTGGGCTTCAAGCTTCTCAACTCGTTTGGCCTGAATGACCTCAGCTTTTCGTAGTGCTCTTATTTCAGCGCTCAGTTCCAGTTCTCTTTCCGCTAGCTCCTTAGTGTCAGCTTCCGTTTGGCGACGGATGGCTTCCAGTTCGGCCACTCGCGCTTCGTCGTCCGCAGCCTTAGCGAGAGCGCGCTCGCAAGCCTCCTCTGCAGTTCTGATGCGCTCATCTGCCTCCTCTTGATGGAGAGATTCGGAGACTGCTCGCAGCCGCGCTTCTTCCTCCGCCTGACGACGGGCCTCAGCCTCTGTTTCGCGCAATTCCGCCCGCAATCTCTCAATGCGTTCGAGTTGCGTCGCGGCTACTTGATTCAACTGCTCGATTGAGGACTTAAGCTCTTCTTCAGCTATGGCCCTTTGCTGCGCCTCTATCTCTGCCTTAGTGCGGACCGCCTCAAGCTCGGCGAGCAGTTCCGCATCTTCTTGCGCCAGACGGTGTGCTTCCGCTTCCGTCTGCTGGCGCGCTTCTTCAATTGCCTGCCGTCGCGCTTCTGCGTCAACTTGCTGTTGAGCTTGAAGCTGGGCTGCCAAGCGAGCTTCTTCTTCACTTCTTAGTCGGGCTTCCTCCTCGGCAATGCGCAGACTCGCTCTCGCCTCCTCAAGATTCTGGCGTTGTGCTATCTCAGTCCGACGTAAGACCTCGAGGCCAGCTTTCAACTGTTGTTCGGCTTCGGCCCGCCGCAGGGCGTCAGCTTCGGCCTTGTTGCGAAGCGCTTCAAGCTCGGCCATGCGTCGTTCGTCTTCCTCCGCGCGACGACGCGCCTTTGCTTCAATCTGGCGATGTGCTTCCTCCAGAGTTCGCTGCCTCGCGGCCGCTTCCGCTTGCCGGCGCGCTTCTTCCTCGGCCACCAACCGAGCCTGGTTTTCAGCGTGTTCGCGAATCTCTGTCTCGAGTTGCTGAATACGCCCTTCTGCCGTCTGTAATGCGTTGAATTGCTCGGCCTCTACTTTACTCAGGGCTTCGATTGCAGCGTTAAGCTGCTGTTCCTTCTCGGCCCTCTGGGCTGCCTCAGCTTCAGCTCTGCTGCGAATAGCCTCAAGCTTAGCCAGGTGTTGCTCCTCTTCGGCGGCTTGCCGCGCTGCTTCGGCCTCGGCCCTTTCAAGTGCTTCTTCAGCAGCTTTGAGTCGCGCCTCTTCTTCGGCCTTTTGCCGTGCTTCTTCTTCTGCTCTTAGCCGAGCTTCCTCCTCAGCAAGCCGGCGGGCTTCCGCCTCTTTCTCTTCAAGCCGCTTGAGTTGTTTCGCCTGCCCCTTTCGAAGTACTTCAATCCCAGCCTTAAGTTGCGTTTCAATCTCGCACCGGCGCTGTGCTTCCGCTTCAGCCTGGTGGCGAACCGTTTCCAGTTTTGTCAGAAGATTCTCTTGTTCAGTCGCAAGCCGGATTGCTTCGGCCTCCGCCAGCCGACGTGCTTCTTCCTGAGCGACGCAGCGAGCTTCTGCTTCTCTTATGAGCTGAACCTGTTCTGCCTCCAGTTGGACCAACCTCTCGATCTCCGCGTTCAGCTGGTCTGCCTTCTCCTGGCGCTCTTCAGCCTCAAGCGCGGCCTTGCTGCGGATGGCCTCAAGTTCGGCTAATTGCTTCTCTTCTTCCTGTGCACGTCGAGCGGCTTCAGCTTCCGTCCGCTGGCGCGCCTCTTCCGCCGCCTGTCTGCGAGCCTCGGTCTCTGCTGCCCGGCGCGACTCCTCCTCTGCAAGAAGACGAGCCTCCTCCTGGGCCTGACGATGCGCTTCCGCCTCTGATTGCCGGATCCGAGCCTCGATCTCTCCCAACCGCTTGAGTTGTTCAGCCTCTGCCTTGTTAAGCGTTTCGAGGTGTGTGTTGTATTTTCTCTCTTTGTCGTCTCGCTTCCGGGCTTGAGTTTCCGCCTGACGGCAGGCCTTTTCCTGGGCCCGCAGGCGAACCTCAATCTGTTCTATCTGCTTGCGCTGTTCTTGTTCCAGCTTGCTTAAGGATTCGATCTCGGTGGTCAGGCGATGTGCGCGCTCGGCCCTGCCTTGAGCCTCGAGCTCAGCCTTGCTGCGTATGGCTTCGAGTTCAGCAAGTCGCTCTTCTTCTTCCTGAGCCCGCCTTTGGGCCTCTGCCTCGGCGCGTTGTCGCGCCTCTCCGGCAGCCTGCCGCCGAGCCTCGGCTTGTGCTTCCAACTGTGCCTGTTCTTCGAGAAGCAGACGAGCTTCGTCTTCGGCCTGCTGGCGTGCTGCGATTTCGGCTTCGCTTATGCGCAGCTCAATCTGCTCGATTCTTTGCAGTTGTTCAGTTTCGGCAAGGGCGAAAGCTTCGAGCTGAGCTGTTAAACGCTGCTCAGTCTCATCGCGTTGCCGAGCCTTTGCTTCGGCGCGGTAACGAGCCTCTTCCTGCTGGGCCAGCCGACCTTTACCCTCTTCAAGTCGCTGGAGTTGCTGTGCTTCTTCTTTGCGGAGAGCTTCGATCTGCGCCTCAATCTGCTGTCCTCTCCGCAGTCGGTCTTGTGCTTCAGCCTCGGACCTCTTTCGAAAGGCCTCTAGCTCCACTAGCCGCTGTTCCTCAATCTCCTGCCGCCGCTGCACCTCTGCCTCGGCCTGTCGCCGCTTTTCTTCCTCAGCGCGAATTCTGGCTTCGGCTTCTTCTATCCGTTTGAGCTGTTCCATCCGCAACTGAATCAACGCTTCCGTTTCAGCTTTCAGACGTTGCTCAATTTCAGCTCGCTCGAGGGCCTCTTTCTCGGCCTTGCTGCGGATGCCCTCGAGTTGCGCCAGATGTTGGTGTTCTTCTTCAGCACGACGGCGAGCGTCCGCCTCAGCTTGCATTCGTGCCTCTTGCTGTGTCCGCCGGTATGCCTCCGCCTGCTCAACGCGCTTGAGGCGCTTCGCCTCCTCTTCAGCCTGTAAGCGCGCCTGCTCGTCAGCCTGCCGCCGTATCTCTGCCTCGGCATCGCGAAGGCGAGCTTCACCCTCTGCAATACGCTGAAGCTGTTCAGCTTGGGTAACCGCTAAACTCTCAATGTCAGTTTTTAGTCGCTGTTCTCTTTCAACGCGCTGGCGCACCTTTGTTTCGGCGCGGTAGCGCTTATCTTCCTGGGCCGCCAGTTGCGCTTCTGCCTGCTCCAAGCGGGCAAGTTCCTCTGATTCCTTTTTGGCCAGTGCCTGAACAGCGCTTCTGATTTGATTCTCGCGTTCGGCTCGTATACGTGCCTCAGCTTCAGCCTTCTTGCGAGTGGCTTCCAGTTGGGCAAGCAGTTGCTCTTCCTCGGCGGCTCGCTGGCTCGCCTCTGCTTCGGCCTCGCGACGCGACTTTTCGTGAAACTGCTTACGAGCTTCCAATTCCTCAGCGCGCTTGCGATGGGCCAACTCGGCTTGACGCAGCACCTCAATCTCCGCATTTAGCCGCTGCTCTTTTTGCGCTCGTATTTGACCGTCGGCTTCCGCCTTGCTGCGGATGGCTGCCAACTCAGCCAGACGCCGCTGCTCTTCCTGGATTCTGTATCGAGCTTCGGCCTCCGTTTGCCTTCGTAGTAGATCCAGCTCAGCCTCTCGTAGTTTCCATTCCTCGGTACGCAAGGCCTCTTCTTCTTGAAGACTCTGTAGTTCTTTCTCGAATGCTTCACCGGAATAGAGATCTGGACGAGCCATTTCCTCTTCAGAGAAGTATTCCGATTCTTGATCCACCGGTTTTCGATCAGATATCCCTTCGTGGTTTACGGGCGTGCTATTCCAATCGGCAACTGAACCTTCCGTGGAGGCATAATGACTCGGTATCGCTTCATCCGCAGATGCTCTGCCTCTGGTGATCGAATAGAGCGCATGGAGAATGGCAGGGTCCGGCATTTCCGTGTTGGCTTCACGAGCCATCAGACCATTGAGTGGACCAATGGCTGCCGGGTCGCCAATGCGACCGAGCGCCTCGGCTGAAGCCCGCCGCACTTCGGCTGAAGTGTCATGCAACGCAGCAATTAGGTAGGCCACGGCTGAGGAGCCCATGCTGCCAAGTTTTTGCGCAGCTGCCGCCCGACGTTCCGGTGAATCCGCCATCAGCAGATCGTGGGTCGCCTTATCCAGGTCCTCACGCTTCGGGCGCGACGCACCTGTCCGTGTAACAGCTACTTTGTCGAGCGGGTAGTCGTAGTCGCTCCCAGCAGGGACGCTCCCAACCTGATGGTTTGTCTCTTCAAACTGATCCGATGCTAGCTCCATGATCAATCCTCAACTCCCGGATATCCGGAATGGCGCAAAGATGGAATATTCTTACAGTGCGGCTTTCTCGACCCTTACGGGTTTCGGTTTTGGCGCAAGCAGTCTGCTAAAGACTGATGAAGGGTGAAGCCTAAAATAAAATCGATGACCTGAATCGTCGAGATGGCGAGAGGAAGAACAGGCTTGTTCCCCCTTAATTGCAGTCCCTTGGAGGTTCGAAACCATCCAAGCTATTCGGATTCTCGTTGATTTTGGGCTTTACGTCAATACTTAGATTATGAGGGCGGTACTGCGACGCGCAATTTATTAGCAGTCGCCAGGTCAAATTTGCGCGATTACTCAAATTTGCGAAGGGATTTCCATTGTTTTCAGTGTACTAGCTTTGGGTCATCACAGGGCGATGCGGGCTAGCAGAGGAAAGTGATCGGATGCTGTTTTTGACTGTGGCGTGTGATTGACCACCTCACAGCTCAACAAATGCTCCAATGAATGCTTCGGAAGGAAGACGTAGTCGAGCCGCCACACCGGGAAAGTGTAGCCCTTTTCCTCCGGATGTAAGGAGCGACAGCCATCCACGTAATCTGCATCTTTGACGACTTGAATCGTCTGGCGCTGGATGTCGCGACCACTTAGCCATATGAGCGCCCTGATCCATGCCGGCATGCGGCCCCACATCGAGTATTTCTCCTGGAGCGAGGGTGTTGAAATCGCCACAAGAACATGAAAACCATGCTGGTGTCGCTCTATACTTTTGAGCAAAGCACGAATTTCATGAGTCCGGCGCTGCTCGCTCCATTTAGAAAATCGCGCGCTAAGGTGCAACCCAAAGATACGGAATTCGCTTCCCGCCAGCACAATCTCCAGAAAAGAATGTTTCGCACCGGTTGGATAATGCCATTCGTGATGAGAGATTTCTACACGGCTCAAAAAGGCGACTGAATGCTGTGGCCGTGCAGCCCAGTTAGGAAGACCGGTCGACTCTGCCAGCCTTCTGATAACTTCTGGATCGATGGCCTCCTGAAAGACCACAAGTTCGGGAGCAAGTCGGCTGATCACGTTGGAGATTGCTGGTTCGCGACCGCGCCCACCGAAGCGGATGTTGTAACTGAGCAATTTGATCACTTAGTTTTCGCCGCCTCAATCACGGTGAAGTAGGGCTCATCAAACAGCACATCTCGGGCAAATAGAACGAGGTTTGCAGTAGCCTGGAAGTTCACCGGTCGGTCAGCGAGGCCCTGCAAATCTTCACGGAGCGGATTAAGCGGGGGCGTCAAGTGGGTCTTGATCGCAAACTGGCTTGGTATGTAATCCCGGGATATAAAAAGCGTCCTTGGTTCAGAATTCCATCACCTCCGCACCAACAAGGGTAACATCGAGATCCTCTTCCTTTCTCGTCAAAGGGTCCTCCATTCTCCCCGCGCCTGTTGGTTATGACACTGCCGCGGAGAGCTACGCCGGTGCCCTCCGGGAGTCCAGACTTCAATTTTGCCAGGAATTCTTTGAAGCGCAGATAGTCTCCATCAAATGCCAGCCGTACAATACGATTGCGAACTTGTGCGTCAGTCAACTGCTTTGGCTCTTTGCGCATACGCTTAACTAGTCTTACATTCAGATTATGAAAGTAGTATAGGCTCCGGATGTCAACGGATAGTTGACTGGATAAACCTTGAATCGGCTGGCCAATGTCGCAACCGCCGTCAATAACCGTGCGCCTCGCTGCCTGCCAAAACGTTGATGTCCTGCAGCAGCTCATCGCTGAGTCTGTTCGAGTGCTTAGCGTCTCTTACTACAATCAACGACAGATTGAAAGCGCGTTGCAGCATATCTTTGGAGTGGACACGCAGCTAATTCTCGATGGCACATACTACGTCGCGCAGCAGGGCGAGAAGATTGTGGCGTGTGGCGGTTGGAGCAAGCGGCGTGCTCTTTACGGCGGCGATCAAATGAAGCCGAATGCTGCTGATCCATTACTGGATCCCGCGACCGAGGCGGCCCGAATCCGGGCCTTCTTTGTCCACCCTCAGTGGGCTCGCCAAGGTATAGGCAGACGAGTATTAGGGGTTTGTGAAGAAGCCGCGCGCACCGCGGGATTCAAGCGACTTGAGCTGGTTGCGACTCTGCCAGGGGAGCCACTCTATTCAGCGCTCGGCTACGTCGTCCTTGGGCGGATCGCATTGGCGATGCCCGATGGTGAATCGCTTCCTGCGCTTCGAATGGGTAAGAGCTTGCGGTCCTAAGGTTGAACCAAAGGTCTCTAGACCTGTTTGACAGCTTCCGACAGCAAACGCCATGATTGGCGAAGGAGTTCTTCAATCCGCACCCAATCCTGTTCCGTGACGCCACCCGCTGCGGCTTTAGTATCGCGAATCGTCATTGCCTCGGCGCGCAAACGGCCGTGCTCTAGTAACCGTTCGACAGGTAGCTGATAGATTTCTGCTTGCAGATCCGCCAAAGAGCGTGCCAGCTCTTCCGGACTATGCTTCTCCCGTTCCCGGTGAACAATCCACCATTCCAGTTCAAGTCGCGCGGCACGATCTGAGTCAAATGGCACGTCACTCATCCTTCGAATCGCCCGATAGAACTTGATGAGATCGGGGAGCGCCAGCTCATAATCTGCTCGCCCCTTTCCTCGTTTAAAAACAAAAGCTGCGTGTCCCGCGTAATAGGCCACGAGATTTGATCTTATCAACGGCATGTTGTATTGCGTCCGCAGCAACTCCGAAAGCTGACTAAACAGGCGCAAGCGGCGCTTTTCATAGTATGACCGCCACATGTCAGTATCGAGCCGTGCAATCTCGTCTGCATTGAAGTCTCTCAGGTGAGCCGTGCGAGGGGCAAAGAGATCGTAGCTGGCCCAGAACAGCAAGACTGCACCTAACAAGGCAACGATCTTAAGAATTGGCCTTCTTCGAGATCTGCTTAGAACACTTGTCATGGCTGCATTTTTTGCGACACTTCTGCCTTTGACCTCGGCTGAGCTATTATCAGCGCAGAAGATCATGGGCACAACCTTCGGAGCTGATGCTGAACTCTGGCCGAGTTTGCCGCTGGAGGCATGGAAAGATACGTATGCCACGCTTCATATGTGGACCCAGATCGTTGGTAAGATTCGCCTGACGCTTGCTCCACCAGTGAACCATTGGTGGCATTGCGCCCTGTATGTTTCCGCGCGCGGTCTGACCGCCTCATCAATTCCCTTTCATGGAAAACTCCTGGAGCTAGAGTTTGATTTTCTCAACCACGAACTTCTGATCAGAACCAGCGATAAACAAAAGGGATCGGTCGCCCTCGAATCGAGATCGGTTGCCGATTTTTACGCTGAACTCATGTCAAAGCTGAAGTCGTTGGGCCTTGAGATAACCATTTTCACAAAACCGCAGGAGGTGCCGAATCCCATCGCCTTTGACCTCGATACCGAGCACAGCGCCTACTCTAGGGATTACGCCAATAGATTCTGGCGGATTCTAGTTCAAGCTTCCCGTGTTTTCACGGAATTTCGAGGTCGATTTATTGGAAAGTGCAGTCCTGTAAACTTCTACTGGGGTAGCTTTGACCTCGCCGTTACTCGTTTTTCCGGCCGTCGCGCACCAGTCGGGCAAGGCGCCGACTTGATCACGCGCGAGGCTTATTCGCACGAATGCATTAGCGCAGGCTTCTGGCCGGGCGCCGGTTTTACCGCACCAGCGTTCTATTCCTACACGGCTCCCGCTCCGAAACGTTTGGAGCAGCAAGCGATCAAGCACGGCTATTACAGTCCGGAGTTGCGCGAATTTATTTTAATGTACGATGACGTCCGGAACGCGAAGTCGCCAGGAGCTGTACTGCTCGAGTTCCTGCAATCGACTTATGAAGCAGGAGCAAAGCTGGCCAATTGGGATCGTGTCGCGCTGGAGAGACCTCAATGATTGAGGGTGCCAATGGAAGAACTGCTTAAAGAATTCAGACAAACAGTTGAAGCCTCGTCCCAACGACTATTGCTAATATCGGAAGAGCAGAGTGGGTCGCCGCGAGCGCCGGGGAAATGGTCGCCAAAGCAGATCATCGGCCATCTGATCGACTCTGCCTCAAATAATCATCAGCGGTTTGTGCGAGCTCAATTCAGCGACGACCTGACCTTTGCGGGTTACGACCAGGAGGCTTGGGTCAGGGTGCAGGACTATGACAAGGAAGAATGGGCGCTCCTGGTTCAGCTTTGGAAATATTACAACCTGCATCTGCTACACGTGATGGCGGCGGTTCCGGAAAAATCACTTGCCAGGCCGCGTCATCGACACAATCTGGATCAGATTGCCTGGAAAGGCGTGCCGCAAAACGAACCCGTCACGCTTCTGTATTTCATGCGTGATTATGTCGCCCATCTAAAAAACCATCTAAACCAGATCTTTTCTGACTCTAACTTGTAGTCCACTCAGTCGCCCCTTCACGTTGGTTGGGTATGAACAATCCACCGACTGCGTCGGTGGTATTCTTCCTTTGGCCTTTTGAGACAACTTCGTCCGTGCGCGCCTATATAAGGACCGAGGCCCTTAGATCCTTATATGTAGAGCGTGGCCGCGATAAAGGAGCCGGCTTTTCTACAGGCAATGCGGGCGGTTTGAATGCGCACGCCTTGAAACTGCCGTTCCCAGATCGTATTCTTCCAGGCTAAGCACTCAAATCCATCTCCGGGAGTTCACTTCAATGGCCTATACCTTCGAAGAACTGAAACACAAGACTGTCGCCGAGCTGCGAGAGATTGCCAAAGGAATTGAGCACGAAGCGGTACAGGGCTACACTCAATTGAATAAAGAACATCTAATCGTAGCAATCTCCAAAGCCCTCGGCTTGCAACATGAGCACCACCAGGTCGTAGGTGTCGACAAGGCAGCTATCAAGACACGCATCCGCGAAATGAAGAGGAAAAGAGATGAAGCTTTGGCCGCGCACGATCACCAGCAGCTTAAGGTGGTGCGCCGTACGATTCATCGCCTGAAACGGAACATTCATAAAGCAACAGTTTAGCCGGCAAAAGTTGACTTTCATTCCAAACTGGCATAGAAACTGCGCAGCAAATTCGCCTTCCCCGCAAATCCACAAAGTGAGGTAGCTCATGAAAACGGCTATCAGCATTAAGGTCAATGGTGTCAACCACCAGGACGAAGTCGAACCGCGCTTACTTCTGATCCATTACTTGCGCGATGTCCTCGGTCTCACGGGAACACACGTGGGCTGTGAAACGTCTCTCTGCGGAGCCTGCACAGTGCTGATGGATGGCCAGGCGGTTAAATCGTGCACAATTTTTGCAGTCCAGGCGACGGGATCGCAGATCACCACAATCGAAGGACTGGCCAAGAACGGCGATCTACATCCGGTTCAGGAAGGGTTCTGGGAACATCACGGCTTGCAATGTGGTTTTTGCACGCCTGGCATGATTGTCGCTAGCGCGCAGCTCCTCGACCGCAATGCCAACCCGTCGCGTGACGAGATCCGCCACGGCCTGGAAGGTAATCTGTGCCGCTGTACCGGTTACCAGCACATTGTCGAGTCGGTGGAATACGCCGCCCGGCTGGCGGGTAAATAACGCAGTAAATCTTGTTTGATTTACCAATTCGCTCTTCAGGCGTTACTAATCTCCTTTTCGCGGAGGCATCATGGCAAACAAGTATGTTGGAAAGCGGGTGAAGCGGACCGAGGATCCGCGACTAATTAGAGGCCTGGCACATTACGTCGACGACATCCGCTTACTCGATACGCTCCACGTCGCCTTTGTGCGCTCTGTTTACGCTCACGCACGGATCAATTCGATTGATTTCTCCGAAGCCTTGAAGAACTCCGGCGTAGTGGCCATCTACACAGGGAAAGACGTACAGCAAACAATCGGCCCAGTACCTTGCGCCAGTGCGCTGCCGGGTCTGAAGGTGCCTGACTATCGCGTGCTGGCAACCGACAAGGCCTTATTCGTAGGCCATCCCATCGCCGCTGTCGTTGCTTCAGACCGTTACTCGGCACAGGATGCGGTCAATCTAATTTCGGTTGATTATGAGGAGCTTCCAGCAATCATCGACGTCGAGCAGGCGGCAAAGGGTGGGCCGGTTATTCACCAGAACTTTGGTGACAATATCGCTTACAAACTGACCTCGGGAGAGGGCGATATTGACGCCGCGCTTGCGTCCGCGGACCGTGTCATCAAACAACGGATGGTTCACCAGCGGCTGGCGCCCATCGCGATGGAGCCGCGCGGAGTGCTCGCGCGCTACTTTCCGGGTGAAGGTGAACTCACCGTTTGGTCCTCAACACAGATTCCCCATCTACTCCGGACCCAACTGGCGTTAATGATCGGCATTCCGGAAAACAAACTGCGCGTAATCACACCAGAAGTAGGCGGAGGATTTGGCTCAAAACTCAATGTCTACGCGGAGGAAGCCCTGCTTGGCTGGATTGCGATGCAACTCGGCAAACCAGTCAAATGGATTGAGGGACGCCGTGAGAACATTCAGGGCACGATCCATGGACGAGGGCAAGTCGGCTATATCGAAGTAGGGTGCAAGAATGACGGCACTGTCACTGGCCTTCGGTACACCGTGTTCGCCGACCTTGGCGCTTACCATCAGTTACTCACACCCGCAATTCCAACATTGACCGGTCTTATGCTTTCAGGGGCCTACAAGATACCCGCCATTCAAATCAATGTTACCGGGTGCTTTACCAATAAGATGGCCACGGATGCCTATCGCGGCGCCGGTCGTCCCGAAGCAACTTATGTTGTCGAGCGAGCAATGGACCTCGTCGCCCGAGAGTTAGGATTGGATGCCACTGAGGTCAGGAGAAAGAACTTCCCGGCAGCAGCAGAGTTTCCCTTTCACACAGCTACCGGACTCGACTATGACAGCGGTGACTACGAAGCAGCTTTGAAAAAGGCCAAAGAGATAATCGACTACGAAGAGCTGCGGCAAGAGCAAAAACGTGCGCGTGCAGAAGGCAGGCTTCTGGGCATCGGTGTTTCGACCTATGTTGAAATCTGCGCAGTCGGCCCATCGAAAGCAATGCCAGCCGGCGGTTGGGAGAGCGCCACTGTACGTATCGAGCCAACAGGTAAAGTCACTGTCCTCACAGGCGCCTCGCCACATGGCCAGGGGCAGGAGACCTCGTTTGCCCAAATTGCCGCTGACGAACTGGGAGTGGACCTCAACGACGTTACCGTGATCCATGGCGATACGGGGATCGTTCAGTATGGCATCGGCACTTTTGGCAGCCGTGCAACGGCAGTTGGGGGCACAGCCGTACTAATCGCAATTCAAAAGCTAAAAGAGAAGGCCAACAAGATTGCTTGCCATCTGCTACAGGCAGACGCGGCAAACGTAATGTTTGAAAGTGGACGGTTCTCGCTGCAAACCGCAAAGGCGGCCGCGGCAGGAGTCTCCGAGCCCGTGCATCCCGTCGGAGAGGCCCCCGCCGGAGCACTCCCCGAACCGCAGACGAACGGAAAATCAAGTGTAACAATTCAAGATGTTGCCCTCGCAGCTCATCTGGCAAAGGAACTGCCACCTGACACTGAACCAGGTTTATCTGCCACCTATTTCTTTGAACCCAAGAATTTCACCTTCCCCTTTGGAACGCACATCGTCGCAGTTGAAGTTGATCGCGAGACCGGCGAAGTAAAGTTTCTCCGTTACGTCGCCGTGGACGATTGCGGGAAGGTCATAAATCCGATGCTTGTCGACGGTCAAGTACAGGGAGGCATCGTGCAATCAATCGGGCAAGCACTTTACGAAGAGGTGGTTTATGACGAACAGGGGCAACTCCTGACGGGCTCGTTGATGGACTATGCGTTACCCAAAGCGTCTCAAGTTCCCTGGATGGAATTAGACCGTACTGAAACACCAACACCCGTAAACCCTCTGGGTGTGAAGGGCGTTGGCGAGGCCGGCACCATCGGCGCAACGCCGGCAATAGTCGGCGCCCTGGTAGACGCCCTGTCTCCATATGGAGTGAAGCACCTCGACATGCCCGTAAAGCCGGAGACGCTCTGGCGAATAATAAACAGTCAGAATTGATATTGGAGGTGAAGCATGATCCCCGCACAGTTCGAGTATCAGGCGCCTCAAACGCTTGACGACGCAGTTGGGCTGCTCGCCCGGCATGGACAGGATGCGAAGGTGCTCGCCGGCGGTCACAGCCTGATACCCGCAATGAAACTGAGGCTGGCCCAGCCCCAACTGCTTGTAGATATTGGTCGCATTAAGGAACTATCGTACATTCGCGAAGTGGGCGATCGTATCCTGATTGGCGCTATGACCACGCATTACGAGATCGAATCCTCAACTGCCCTAAAGCAAAGTTGCCCCTTGCTGCCAGAATGTGCCGCACATATTGGTGACGTGCAGGTGCGAAACAAAGGGACTATTGGAGGCAGCCTCGCCCACTCGGATCCGGCTGGTGATTGGCCGGCAACAATCCTGGCACTCCGCGCGGAACTGGTCGTGCTGGGACCAGGCGGTGAAAGAGTCATCAACGCCGACGACTTCTTCATTGATCTGCTGACCACAGCGCTTGAACCCGCCGAGATTCTAAGGGAAGTTCGCATAAATCGACCCGCAGGCAAGTTTGGCCAGTCATATCAGAAGGTGCGGCATCCTGCATCGGGGTTTGCTGTTGTCGGAGTGGCAGTGAGTCTTGGTCTGGCAGCCGATGGTTCTTGCGAGGCGGCGGGTATCGGCATCACCGGAGTAGATTCGAAGGCCTATCGCGCCTCGCAGGTCGAGTCTGCTCTTCTGGGCCACCCGCTTGACCAGCAAACCATTGCCGGCGCTGCAAGCCACGCTTGCGAGGGCATCGACGCAAACTCTGACCTCTACGCGTCAGCTGACTATCGTAAACATCTCGCCCGAGTTTACACCGGTCGTGCGATTCAAGCTGCTGTCTCAAAGTCTTGAAACTCGAAGGGACAAATCAGCTCCATGCCCCTCGCGAGAGCGTCTATCAGGCGCTAACGGATCCGCAGATTCTCGCGCGTTGCATCCCCGGCTGTGAACGCCTGGAACGAACCGCCGATAACGCCTATGCGGCGACCATACGTGCCGGGGTGGGCGCCATTAAGGGAATCTTTAACAGTAGCGTGCGGCTTGAGAACATGCGCCCGCCGGAACACTATCGCCTCGTGGTCGAGGGTAAAGGCCCGGCAGGATTTCTAAAAGGATTTGGCGATTTCAACCTGCAAGCGCAGGGCAAAGAAACGATGGTTCAGTACAACGGCGATATCCAGGTAGGCGGAACAATCGCCAGCGTCGGGCAACGCATGATTCAGGCAACGGCTAAGATGATGGCGGCACAGTTTTTTACTGCACTAGAGGCGGAAGCAAAGAGCACTGATGCACCGCCCAAACATGGCTTTTTTCGCACCGCCCTGAGGTGGTTCTCAGGGTGGCTGCGCAGACACCTGTAGGGGCGGCACTCCGTGGCCGCCCCTTTTGGCGTTGGCAGCCAACCTGGCAAGGAGGGCGGCCACGGAGTGCCGCCCCTACAGCCGAGCCGCTCGTCCACGCGCAATGAAGCTCTCAATCGCCGACATTTCTCTGGGCAGGGCTTCCGTCAGCCAACGGGTGCCATCCCTGGTAACAAGCATATCGTCTTCAATCCGCACTCCGATTCCCTTGAATTTTTCAAAGGCCGGTAGCACCGTATTCTTGAGTTTGTCCCAATCTTCCTTGCTCGAGCCAAATGGCGGATAATCAAGGGCATCCGGGCGAATATAGATTCCAGGCTCAAGCGTGAACACCATCCCAGGTTCCAGTTTCGTACCGTAATTGCCGACGTCGTGGACGTTCATACCCAGCCAGTGTGATGTACCGTGCATGAACCACATACGATACTGCTCTGAATTCTTGTCGGTGATCAGACCAAGCTTGAGAAGTCCATCCTTGATCACCTCCGTTGCCGCACGATGCACGTCTGAAACGTAGGCGCCCGGACGGATTGTTCTGGCCCCGGCCTCCTGAGCGTCGTAGACGATACGATAAATTTCGGCTTGAGCAGGAGAGAATTTTCCATTAACCGGAAAAGTACGCGTGACGTCGGCAGTGTAATGCTCATACTCCGCGCCAACGTCCATCAATAAGAGACTTCCTGGCGTGACCGGCCCCTGCGATTCCTCATAATGAAGAGTGGTGGCGTTCGGACCGCAACCCACGATTGAGGGATAGCCCCAGTGGTCCGCGTTGCGCAGCTTGTAGGTGTAAGCCACCTGCGCATCGACTTCATATTCCCACTTTGCGGATCCGGCAGTAATCCAGGCTCGCTCCTGAGCTTCGGTAGTTATGTCTATCGCATGCTGAAGAAGCCGCAACTCGAGGTCAGATTTGCGCAAGCGCATCTCGGAGAAAATGGGACCTGCGTTGCGAACGGAATAGCCGGAAGCCAGCTTGGCCCATTCTGCGGCGAACCGCTGCTCCTGTTTATATTCACGGCTGTCCGGTTCGGCGGGCACCAGGAGATAGATTAACGCTTCGTTCTTGCCTGCTGCGGCAAATAGAGATTCAAAATCCGAGGCGGTGCCCGCCTGCTCTACGGTGGCTGACAACAACAATTTGTCGGGCTTGGGACGATATGGCTGGCGCATGCGAACAGCCTGAAGAAATGGCTGAAACTCACCTGCTTCCCAGACCTCTTTGACTCCAGATATTTGACGGGCCTCTTCGGGACTATACATATGGCCGGTCCACGTCTCAGCCGCGGGATTTCGTCGCGGCAGAAAAAGAATTTCCGGCACCTGCCGATTGCCGGGGATTAAGACCAGCGTCGCACCTTTTTGCTTGAGGTTGGTTAGGTAATAAAGATTATTCTCTTGCCGAAACTGGTAATCGACATCGTTGGTGTAAACGCGAGGCTCCGCGCTAAAGAGAATCAGCATCGCATTAGCACCAATCGCTTGCGATACGCGCGCGCGCCGTTGGCCCAATTCAGCTAGTCGGTCCTTTTCGTCTATGATGGGAGCAGGTGGAGCCGTTCGCACAACTGCTGAGAGCGCATCCGCCGTTGCCTTCGCGGGCATTGCCAGCGGCGTATTTGCGAGGACGATCACAGCCGCAGTAACGAGCAAAAATATGATCAGTCTATTCTTTCTCACTGATTTCATTATTCTCCTGGAGTGCCTGGTGAATATTTAGCGTAAGCGGCGTTCCTCGCGTCCACGACAGCAATTGTTAGGGTTTTCTGCGCATGATCCTATTACTGCGACGAAAGACGCGTCGCGTACCATCAGGATTAACTACAACTGTACCCTCAGGAGAAGAGATTATCTGCGTGCCATCAGGAAGCGTGCGGACGCTAACTCCGTCAGGCCGTCGACGAAAACGCGTTGGGGGCGCCGGCACATCTGGTTCGATTTGTTCAGGCTCGGGTAGTTCCACTTGGGCGCCGTTCGCTCCGTGCTCAATCTCTGGCGGAACTACTACTACTTTTTCGCTTTCCTTTTCACGGACGGGTTTGGTCTTCTGCTTTGTGACCGTTTGCTCAGCTTTGGTTTCAGGTTGTTTGCTCTCGGCGGCGGCGCCCACGGCCTCCGGTTGAACAGCTTGCTGAGGCTCCGGCATTGGCGTTTGGGTAGTCTCAGTGGGAGATGGATTCGAGATGTTGACGGCGGGCGTTGCGTCGGAACCAGCGCGGCGTTGAAAGGCGTAAAAAGCTCCGACGCCAGCACATCCTATAATTATTACGGCAGCGGCTATGCCCCACTTTGAGGCACGATGGCCCGCCTGAGCCACTTGTGGCCGGACAACGGTGGTTTCACCTGTAATTGCAGTTTTGCGTCCAGCCTGTGGCGTAGTGGGCGCGGAAACAGCCGGTGCTTCGGTCGGCGTAAATAGGACTGTTTCTGCTTCAGTCCTATTTAGTACAGTTGCACTCTGTTCAAGACCATCCAAAGCTTTGCGCATCTGCGCAGCGCTGGGGAACCGTTGCTCACGATTTTGTGCCATCCCACGTTGCAGCACCGCTGCAATCTGTGGTGATACTGTTTGTTGAACCTCGTTCGCCGGTTTGAGCGGGTCACTCTCACCGTTGACTATGGCGGCCGCGCGCGTCAAAGCATCAGGGGGTTTGACCCCGGTAATCAGATGATAAAGGGTGGCGGAAAGTGAGTAGATATCGCTGCGCACGTCTGTTCCCAAACCTTGAACCTGTTCGAGTGGCGCGTAGTTAGGAGTGTAACCGAAGATGCTGGCCGAGGTGGTGACTCTTGAGATTTCGCTCACCTGCCCTTTAGCCAACCCAAAGTCCAGCAGAATTACTTGACCACGGGCGGTGAGCTTCAGATTCTGCGGTTTAATGTCACGGTGAATTATCGGTGGCTCCTGAGTGTGCAGGTAGTCTAGTGCGTCAAGCAATTGATCGGCCCAGTTAAGCACCTGGTCTGCGGGAAATGGACCACGCCGCTGGGTGAGCATCTCAGACATGTCGTCGCCAGGGATAAACTGCATCACAAGAAACTGGCCCGAATTCTCCGAGAAGTGATCGCTCACGCGTGGCAAGGCCGGATGGTGCATGCGGGCCAGCAGTCGCGCCTCCCTTTCAAACTGCTTTCGCAGCCGCTCGTCGGTAAAGAGCGTCTCTTTCAGGGCCACAGTCGTGTCAAGCCGTTCGTCTACCGCCTCATAGACTGCCCCCATGCCGCCTTGCCCAAGCTGGCGCAAAATGCGGTAGCGGCCTTGCAGGATCGTTTCTGGAACTAACATTTTAGACTGATTAGTATTGCGATCTCCGGAGACTTTGACGACTGAAGTGGCAGCACAGCCGAAGAACTTGTTTCCCCCTGCACGTTAATTTCCTCGGCAACGGTGCAGTTCTCAGGTATTATACACGCCCATGGGGTTAGGTCGAACCGCACTTTCAATGGTGAAGTGCATCATTTTTCATATTGATCCCACGGTGGGGGTTTAGGTGCTAAGCCAGACTTCATGAGCAAGCAACAACCATTACTAGATGACGAAGTTATTGATGTGGGGGCGCCCCGTCCACGCCGTTGGGGGCGCTGGCTGTTGGGAACTCTCGTGCTAGCTATTATCGCCTCTTCACGACTTCTCGGGATCTATCTTTCTGCTCTCTGGTTTGGATCCCTTGGATACTCGACGGTCTACCTCTACGTACTCAAATTTAAAACTGGGCTGTTTCTGCTATTTGCTCTGTTAACAATTGCCCTTCTGCGTGGCGCCTTTTGGCTTCTCGAACGTGGCTTTTCATCATATGGTTTCGAGCAACGGACCTTTGTCGTAAATAACCAACCAATTCAATTCTCTCCCGCCAGATTTGTTCGACCTATCGCCTGGGCGGTCTCATTGCTGTTTGGTCTTTATTACGGTTTGACCATGAAGAGTGAATGGCAAACCTTCGCTCTCTACTTCAACCAGGCATCCACTTCGTTACATGATCCGATTTTTCAGAAACCGCTAGGCTTCTATCTGTTCTCACTGCCTGTCTACGATTTGATTAGCTCGTGGCTAACCACGCTGATCTTCGTCATTCTTTGTGCCGCAACCGTCTACTCTGTTCTCACGCTACCCTCACAAGCGCTCAAGCCGGCAAAACGAGCAGGAAGAAACTGGTTGCTCTCTGTGTCTCTGGCGGTAGGAGCCTTCTTCGTCATGCTTGCCTCCCGGGCATATCTTTCTCGCTTTACGTATCTCTGGGAAGACCATCAGACCTTCACGGGAGTGACTTTCACTGAGGCGAATTACTTGCTGCCTGCTCTAGTTCTTGTCTCGATAGCACTGCTAATTGCGGCGGCCATCTCAATTTTAAACGCCTTTATTAACAAAGGTTTGCGCTTGTTGCTGCTCGCAGTCTCGATTCCACTAGCAGTCTATATTGTTGGCGTAATACTCGTGCCCGCTTACGTTACCAGCTTTATCGTCAAACCCAACGAACTGGGACGTGAAACTCCCTACATCGAACATAATATAGCGTGGACCAGGCAGGCCTTCGGACTAGACCAGGTTACTACTCGCGAGTTTCAAGCAGAACCATCTGTGCAAGGGCTTGACCTCGCTAACAATCGCACAACCCTCGAGAACATCAGACTGTGGGACTGGCGCGCGTTACAAGACACGCTTAAACAGCTTCAGGCCATTCGCATATACTACGATTTTCCCGATGTAGATGTGGATCGTTATAAGATCGGTGGGCAGCAGCGCCAGATGATGATTGCTGCGCGAGAGATTGACACTAAGAAGCTCCCCGAATCCTCACGAAATTGGATTAATGAAAAGCTCATCTATACGCATGGCTACGGAGTTACCATGAATACGGCAAACGGCTTCACTAACGAAGGAATGCCGCAGTTCGTGATCTCCAACATGCCGGTCGCCACAAGTTCCGCGGACGTTAAGGTCACGCGACCAGAGATCTATTATGGCCAGGAGACAAACACCGACGTCTACGTACGCACGCGACAGAACGAGTTTGATTTTCCGCAGGGCGAGGCGAACACTTATACGACTTATGAGGGTACAGGCGGTATCCAGATTGGTGGCAGCTTTCGTCGCATGGTGCTGGCATGGGCCCTGGGCGACCTTTCCAAGCTGCCTTTTTCCGATGACGTCATTGCCACCAGCAGAGTGCTCATTCATCGGAATATTCACGAGATCCTGAATGGTATTGCCCCGTTCTTAGTTTACGACGACGATCCATACATCGTGGTGAGCGATGAAGGTAGGCTTTACTGGATCATTGATGCCTTCACCGAGTCAGCCCGCTATCCGTATTCGCGTCATCACACCGCGGGCAATAAGACAGTCAATTACATACGCAACAGCGTAAAGGCAGTGGTTGATGCCTACAACGGGTCGACCACTTTCTACGTTTTCGATTCCCAAGATCCACTCATCTCTACCTATCGCGCCATCTTTCCCGCATTGTTTCGAGATGCCGGCCAAATGCCTCCCGACCTGCGTTCGCACGTGCGCTATCCCGAAACGCTGATTCGGGTTCAGGGAGAGGTGTTCGGTCTCTACCACACCCAGAATCCCAAGGTCTTCTTTCAACGCGAAGATGTGTGGAGCGTGGCGCAGCAGATGGGAGTCGATAACCAAACCAACAAAGAGTTACTGCCGATTGATCCTTATTTTGTTCTGATGCAGCTGCCGGAGGAGCAAGCTGCAAATGAATTTGTCCTGATTCTCCCTTTCACGCCTGCGAATCGCAACAACATGATTGGCTGGATGGCTGGACGTTGCGATGGTGAAAATTACGGCAAGCTTCTCGTTTACAACTTCCCGGAGTCGCGCCTTATAGATGGTCCCCTGCAAATAGAGGCTCGTATTGACCAGAACTCACAACTTTCCTCCCAATTTACGCTTTGGAACCAGCAGGGCTCTCGAGTGCTCAGGGGACATCTGCTCGTGATTCCTATCGGGCGCTCACTGCTTTATGTGGAACCCGTTTATCTTCGAGCGCAAACCAGTCCCATGCCCGAATTGCGGATTGTGGTCTTGGCAACTCAGGAAAGGGTGGGTTATGGCCAGACCTTTGAGCAGGCATTGATCAGTCTCGCCGGCCAAAGCGCAATAGCACCTGGAGAAAGCACGGTCCCTGGAAAAGAGAAGCCATCAGAAGCAACGCCCGGTTCAGTGCCGGGTCCCACCGACACCCTGTCGCAACTGATCAATCGTGCACTGCAGGAGTTTGAGGAATATCAGCGTTTAACTTCGGAGGGTAAGCTTGCCGAGGCGGGACAGAAACTGGAACAGCACAAAAGGACCCTGGAGGAATTGAAGAAAGCTGCACCCCCTACACGATAAATTCGCTGGGAATCTGTGGCCACAAACGGGCCTTCACCTTGAAATCTTTCCAGAAATCTGATCGCTCAATTTGTTGCCTTCATCCAGAGCCTCTCTGTACTCCGGCAAGTAATCTGGATCCGGAGTCATTTTGCGGATCCCTTCAATCTGCTTTTGCGCTTCGGAATCACGGCGTGCCGCATGATAGGCCTTCGCGAGGTATAACCTGGTCATCGCATTGTTACTGTCGACCCGAAGTCCCTTTTCCAAATACTCGATCGCCTTTTGATTGTCTCCACCTAGTACCCGCGGTGCTTGCTGATACAGTTTACCCAAACCAAGGTAGGCACTTCCTCCTTCAAACGACTGATCCAGTTTTATGACCGTCTCCATTTCTCGGCGAATGTCCTCAACATTCGCCAATCCGGCCAGCGTGCTGTTCTCCGCATCCCCACCGTAATTTGCTCCCAGCCAAAAATGACCTTCAGGTTTATTGGCCTCCAGCTTTACAGCGACAAGGCCCGTGTCGATCCCTTCCCTAAAGGCCGCATCGCGTTCCCGTTCGTCCCCGGTGTGAGCACCCAAATAGTAATTGAATTTTGCCAGTTTCCAAGCCGCCTCATAGTTTCCATAATCAGCGATTTGGGCCTGACGAAGCAGGGCGATTCCCAGTCGGACCCGAGACAGGTCGCTCCGTTCGGCATAGAGCTTATCAGCCTCGGCGACTCTTACCGCGGCGGTAGCAGGATCGCCGGAATCCACGGCCGGCTCCGAGGGAGGTGCACCTCTCCGGCAGGAAACCGCAAGAGCAAGCAGCGTGAGGACCCCCACCAGCGCCGCGGCCTTGGATGATTTTCTCAAGAAATTGGCGGTTTTGACGGTCGCCAGCCTAGAATTGTCTAGCATACGCATACACTCGTTTTTTCTGCCCGTTTCCGATTAGCCAAAATCTGCCGGCATACGGTATATTGGCACGCCGGAGGTCGATATCGCAGGCAGTTGATTGGGCATTTAGCACCTTCCATCTGCCTTGAGGGGGAACCACTGAGATTGAGGGCGGCTGCTGCATTTTACGATCTGGAAGGAACGTTGGTCAGTACAAATCTGGTTCACACGCTTGCCTTCTATGCGCGCAACCAGCCACGCCTGCGGCAGAGCTTTAAGATGAGCGCTGCAACCCTTCTGAGTCTGCCGCTTTTTGCCCTCTCGGACCAGTATAGTAGAAAAGTTTTCAATGACCTCTACTTCAAACGTTACAAGGGCGTGTCACAGGATCGGCTGCGTTTTCTGGCACAGGATCTCTTTGAGAAGGTTCTCAGACCCGCCGTGTTTCCGGGGACTTACGAGTTGCTCGAGAAATCGCGGAGCCTCGGTCTGAGACAGGTGGTGGTAACAGGCGCACTCGATATTTCGGTAGAGCCTCTGATGCAACACTTGGGCATCACCGAATATGTTGCCAATCGGCTCGAGTTTGTGAACGGCGCCGCCACGGGACGGCTTTTACCGCCCGTTATGGCGGCGGCGACAAAGGCTTCCTGGATCAGGGTATTTGCCGAGCGCGAGAAGATTAGCCTGGGAGACTCTTACGCCTACAGCGATAGCATGAGTGATTTGCCCATGCTGTCGGTTGTAGGACATCCAGCGGCGGTCAATCCCGATTTTAGACTGAAACAAACCGCCCTTCATCATGATTGGCCAGTAATCAGTTTGAGATAACCATGGCCCTGCAACTGCGACGCAAAACCCACGAATCGGTAGTCTACATTGATCGCGATAGCGCGCCGCGCATCATGCCTTCGGGAGAAGACTTCATACTTGAAGATCTACCCATCGGCACTCGCGTGCTCTATCCAAACCCGCCAATTAAAGGATTGCCTAATCGCGAGGCTGCAATTCGGTATGCGCTCAATCACCCCCTGGGTTGCGACCCGCTCTTTGCTCAGCTTGAACCAGGACTGAGAGTAACAATTGCCGTCGATGATATCAGCCTGCCCTTGCCTCCCATGGTCACCCCGGATATACGGCAAACCGTGCTGGAGATAGTGCTTGATATGTTGGCCGGTCATGGCGTTGACGACGTCCGCATAATCATCGCCAATTCTTTACACCGGAAGATGACGGAGTGGGAGATGAAGCGCATGGTTGGGTCAAAAGTATTCGACGAATACTATCCCGATCGCTACTACAACCATGACGCTGAATGGCCGGATGGTCTGGTTAAAATTGGCGAAACGAAGCATAAGGAGCCGTTGGTACTGAATCGCCGAGCCGCCGAGAGTGATCTCCTGATCTACGTAAATATCAATCTAGTGCCAATGGACGGTGGACACAAATCTGTCGCCGTGGGCTTGTGCGATTATGAATCGCTTCGGGCCCACCACGAGCCGCAAACAATACGCGACTCCGACAGTTATATGGACCCGGCGCGTTCTGAGTTGAACCGGAAGGTGACGCGGCTCGGCAAGCTCGTTGACGAGCACTTGAACGTATTTCACATCGAGACGGCAATCAACAATCGCATGTACAAGGGTGACATGGATTTTTTGTTGAAGAATGAGGACGACTTCTCTGCCTTTGACCGGATGAAGTTTGAAGCGATGCGTTATACGATGAGCAAATTGCCGCGCCCTGCCAGACGCAAACTCTTACATTCCCGCCCTTCTCAATACGAAATGATCGCCTGTCATGCCGGCAAGACTGACTTGGTTCACTCCAAAATCATCGCCAAGGCTTTTGAGCAATACATCATTCCCATTCGCGGCCAGTGTGACATTCTGGTGACAGGAATTCCTGACATATCGCCTTACAACGTCTATTCCATACTGAACCCCTTGCTGGTTCAGGTTATGGGACTCGGCTACCACTTCAATTTCTATCGCAACAAGCCTTTGTTGAAGAAGGGCGGCGTGCTTATCATCCACCACCCTTGCTACGACGATTTTGATCATAAATTTCATCCGAGCTACATCGAGTTTTTTAATCGCCTGCTGCCCGAGACGCGAGATGCGTTTGTTCTCCGGGAAAAATATGAACGAGAGTTTGCGAACAATCCCAGTTACGTTGAGATGTACCGACGCGGGAATGCTTACCATGGCTCCCACCCGTTCTTTATGTGGTATTGGGGAGAGAATGGCCGTCAACACGTGGGCCGCGTGATTGCTGCCGGAGCGGAGAACGCACATGTTCCCGCGATGCTCGGCTGGGAGCGCGCAGATAACTTAACTGAAGCCATTGCCATGGCTCGCAGCTATATGGGCAGTTCCGCGGAGATTACCATGCTGCATCAGCCAATGATTGGCATAGCGGATATGGAATGAAATTATCACCTACTGAAATTTTCAAAGGCCGCCGTCTTTTCTTGATTGGGGGCACAGGCTTTCTAGGCAAAGTGACCTTGACCCTGCTGTTGCATCGCTTTCCGAACATCGGGCGCGTTTACGTGAGCGTGCGAGCACGTTCACAGGAGGAGTCAGAGGCGCGGTTTTGGAATAAGGTCATTACTTCACCTCCTTTCGATCCCTTGCGCGAGCGGTACGGCAAAGCCCTGGAGGGCTTCATCCGGGACAAGGTTGTGGTCCTGGGCGGCGACATTGGTGAAAAGGATCTTGGTTATTCCGAAGAAGAAGCGCAACGGGTGGCGGATGACATCGATATCGTCATCAACAGCGCCGGCAATGTAACCTTCAATCCTACCTTGGAGAGTGCTTTGCGGACTAATGTAGTGGGCACGCAGAACATAATTGCCTTTGCCCGAAGGATGAAGCGTCCCACGTTGGTCCATGTCTCAACCTGCTTTGTAGCCGGTAATCGTTCGGGGCCCGTTTGGGAGAGCGATCCCGTAATCGGATACTTTCCGCGGAAGCATGAACTCGAGGGAGTGGAATTCTCAGTCGAGCAGGAGATTCAAGACTGTGCCAAACTTGCCGAACGTGTAAGGGAGGAAGCGCGCGACGCAATGATGGTAGCCCGGTTCCGCGAACTGGCCCGTAGGCGTTTGAACGAGGAAGGCAGGGATGCGGATGACCCGGATGCACTGGGCCTGGCGGTTGCACGCGAACGCAAAGTTTGGACCCGTACGCGCCTCACGGATCTCGGCGTCCAGCGCTCGGCCTGGTGGGGGTGGCCCAACATTTATACCTACACCAAAGCGCTTGGCGAACAACTAGTTGCAGCCGAAACTGGAATGGTTCGGAGCATTGTGCGCCCGAGCATTGTGGAGTCGGCGCTCTCGTATCCATTCCCCGGTTGGAATGAAGGGTTTACGACCACAGCACCGATCATCCTGCTCGTGCTTAAGGGCCAGATGGCTATCCCTGCCAATGAGAAGCTAATTCTCGACATTACACCGGTCGACCAGGTTGCCTCAGTCATGTTAGGTGTGGCTGCCCAGGCGTGCGTGGAAGAGCCTCGCCTGGTCCATCAAGCAGCAACCGGAGATTCAAATCCAAACAACATGGAGCGCATCATCGGTCTGGTCGGGCTCTTCAAACGCAAGCACTTCCAGGAGAAAGAGAGTGGGTTGAAGCTGCTTAATGAGATCGCTGCCCGTATGGAACCCCGACCCGTTTCCACAGACGCGTTCGAGAACACCTCAATACCCATGCTCAATACTGCTGCCAGACGCGCATCGTCTTTACTGGAGCGGGCGCGTCCGCGGTGGGGAGGTGGTCGAGTGGTGGAGGTGATCGACCGTCTAAAGACCAGCGTCGATCGTTTTGAAGAGATTACCCGTGAGACTACTGATGCCTTTGAAATGTTTCGGCCCTTTACGTTCGAGAACGCCTATATCTTCCGGACCGATAACGTTCGCTCGTTGTTTGCCAGAATTCGAGATGAAGAGCAGCCGCTGCTTCCCTGGTCGCCGGAGAAGTTTGATTGGTACAGCTATTGGATGGATGTACATCTTCCTGGTCTGAAAAAATGGGTCTTCCCGACGCTTGAAGAGGACATGAGGGCCCAACCAAAACGGATCTATACGTACCGGGATCTGCTCGAACTTTTCGAGACTTCCACGAAACGGCATGCGACCCGAGTGGCCATGCGAATCGAGCGAGATGGACGCAACGAGCAGTACAGTTATGCCGACTTGAGAGAGCTTGCAACCCGCGCTGGCGCTTTTCTCGCCGGTCAGGGCATTAAACCAGGCGACCGCGTTATGCTCGTCAGTCGAAATGCGCCTGAATGGGGTATGACGTATTTCGGTGTCCTAAAAGCCGGCGCGAGCTGTATCCCGGTCGATCCTGAAAGCCCGACCGAGGAGATCGTCAATTTTGCGCGAGCTGGAGATACAGCGGCAATTATCCTCAGTGAAGAACTCCGCGATGAGCATCCAGAGCTGAATCAGAGATTACAGAACGCCTCAATTGCTCCTCGGATCTGGACATTTAAGGAACTCTTCGCCCTCCCGGATGAGGAAACGGAACAGCGTCATGTCGCTCTTTTGCCACAAAGAGTACAGGCGCAGTCAGTAGCATCTCTTATCTTCACATCCGGCACGACAGGTCGACCCAAGGGGGTAATGCTCTCGCATCGAAACTTAACCAGTATGGTCTCGATGCTTTCTGCCGTCTTCGATATGTCTACGCGTGACGGCGTTTTGAGTGTTTTGCCTCTCCACCACACTTTTGAATTCTCGACTGGATTCCTGACGCCACTGAGTCGCGGCGCCCAGATTACTTATCTACCTGAATTAACCAGTGAGGCGCTGGCGCGGGCCATTAAGAACGGCCACGTGACAGGCATGGTGGGCGTGCCCGCATTGTGGGAATTGCTGCACCGGCGCATCAAGAACAGGCTGTATGAACGCAGCGACTGGATCGGCAAAACCGCCGAGTCACTCATTCAAGCCAATGCCTGGCTGCGCGACAAGACGTCGTTGAACCTAGGGGCCGTGCTCTTCTATCCGATCCATGAAGGTCTTGGTGGCCGCATTCGTTATTTCATTAGTGGCGGTTCGGCACTCAGTGAAACAATTCAGAAGGATTTTCAAGGGCTTGGTTTCACCATTCTGGAGGGTTATGGCTTGACTGAGGCTTCACCCGTGTTGACGGTAACTCGCCCAGAAAATCGCATGATAACGGGCACGGTGGGCAGACCCTTGCCGGGTGTCGAAGTCAGAATAGCCGATCCGGATGCCAGCGGCGTTGGGGAGGTCATCGCGCGTGGGCCAAACGTAATGCTTGGGTACTATGACGACGAGGAAGCCACCAGAAACACGCTCGTAGAACGTTGGCTCTATACCGGAGATCTGGGCAAACTCGACGACGAAGGCAACCTCTATCTCGTTGGCCGGTCCAAGGAGATAATAGTTGACAGTAACGGCAAGAACGTTTACCCGGATGAACTGGAAGAGGCTTACCTGCATTCACCATATATTAAGGAGTTGAGTATTGTTGGCTTGCCCGACGGTCCCGGCGAAAAGGTCGCTTGTCTTGTAGTCCCCGAAGATGAATACGACATTTCCCTCTCCCGCAACGAACTTCGCAAGAAGATTGAAGAACACTTTCGCGAAGTGTCTGCTTCCCTGCCCTACTTCAAAAGGGTCAAAGTCCTGCATTTTACTGACCTTGAACTGCCGCGCACCGCAACTCGCAAGGTCAAGCGCAGCGAAGTGGTCAGGATAATGCAGCTTCTCGAGCAGACTAGAAAATCGGACCGAGTGGCTTTGGGACAAGACGCCGGCGACGCTGATGCCGCCTGGATGATAGGAATTGTGGCGACGGTAGCAAATCGGCGGCGCGACGAAATTTCTCTTAACTCGCGACTCTCAGAGCTCGGTTTTGACAGTTTGATGTTTGTTGAGTTGGCCACGGCAATTGAGAACGCTAGGGGCTCTGTCTCAGCGCCCGAGCGACTAAGTGAAGTGCAGGATTTGCGCGAACTTGTCACAGTCGTGAGTCGCCGAGCTGGTCCTGAGCGAAGACGTCAAACGTCTGCCCGAAGCAAGGTTGAGCCGGAGAAAGACGAAATCCATGTCCCTTCTCTCGTTCGCGTTGCCGGCAACAAAGCGGCGGATCTTCTGCAGCAGCTCTTCTACGATCGCTTCCTGCAAACGCGATATGAGGGACGGTCAAACATCCCACCTCACACAAATTTCATCGTGGCTGCAAATCACTGTTCGCACCTTGATATGGGCCTGGCAAAGATGGCGCTTGGCGAAGCGGGCCGGGATCTGGTGGCGCTCGCCGCTGCCGACTATTTCTTTGATAACAAATACAAGCGGGCGGTAATGGAGAATTTTACCAATCTTGTGCCGATGGAGCGCACTGGATCCTTGCGGCAATCACTTCGGCACGCACGTTCCTTCCTGGATAGGGGTTATAACGCGCTGATCTTTCCCGAAGGCACCCGCTCAATGACCGGACAGATGGCTGACTTTAAACCTGTCGTTGGCTATCTCGCGCTTGCCTCTCGTGTCGGTATTCTGCCAGTGTATCTGGAAGGTACTTACGAAGCCATGCCAAAGGGCTCAAACATCATCAAGAGTCGCGAGATTGGAGCGCGAATTGGTAGGTATCTCGATATAGAAGAGCTGGAAGAAATGACGAAAGGTTTGCCCAGGGCAGAAGCCTATCGCTTGATTGCGGCTTTGGTAAGGCATGCGGTTGATAGACTTCGGACTCGCACAAAGCAGAACTTTGATGCCAAAGCGTTGCGAAAACAGTGGAAAGCCGAACGGCGCACCCAGATTGTCGAACGCGAGACACTAACCGCCGGGATGGCGAGCTAAGCCAACAGCATGGTTACCAGCGGTGCAAGATGCAAAGAGGAAAGGACCAAGGGCCAAGGGATCTTTTTCCATTTCTCACATGACATTGACCATTTCTCATTTGGTGTTTGTCGAGCACAAGATTGCAAAATGCCAAATGTCCAATGACAAATAGGAACTAATCTCCTTGGCCCTCAGCCCTTAGCACTTTGGCCTTGGCCCTTTGCCCTTAGCTCTCCGCTCTTGGCTCCAAAATCGAAAGTTCGATGCCCAAACCTCAAAAACGCACTGCCCGCATGACCTCAACGGCTGCCGGCTCAAAGCGCCGCGCGGCCATCGAAAAGCGCCCACGGCCAACTACACTGATCACCGGAGGTACAGGATTTCTCGGCTCGCACCTGGTGCGATTATTGGTAAAGAGCGGCCAGAAAGACCTTCGGGTCATGGCCACTTCAATTCCAGACTGGCTGGTTGATCTGGGCGTGGAGACGTTTGCTGGCTCGGTAACTAACCCCGACGACGTTGCTCGAGCAGTTGACGGTATCAAAGAGATCTATCATCTCGCGGGTAAAGTCTCGCGCGAACGAGAGGAAGCTCGCGAGATGTATAACATCCACGTCGAGGGAACGCGTCTCTTATGCAGTTCAGCACGCACGGCGGGGGTCAAGACAATCGTACTCGCTTCCACCAGCGGCACGATTGCAGTGACAGAAGATGGGGAAGGGATCCCCGATGAGCAGTATCCCCCGCCGCTCGACATAATCTCCCGATGGCCTTATTACGCCAGTAAGGCGTATCAGGAGATGGCAGCGCTTGAACAATTTAGTCGACCTGGTTTGCGTCTCGTAATCATGAATCCCAGCCTGTTGCTGGGTCCCGGCGATCAACGTTTGAGTTCAACCAAAGTCGTCCTCGACTTCATGGCCCGCAAGATCGGTGCTGTCCCAACCGGAGGTCTCAGCTTCGTCGACGCTCGTGATGTAGCGCAGACGTTTCAAGTGGCGATGAAGAAGGGGCGGCACGGTGAACGTTATCTCCTGGGCGCGGCTAACTGGACGTTTGAGCGGTTCTTTGGACGGCTGGAGCGACTAACGAAGATTGCCGCCCCCAAGCTTGCGCTCCCCTCCAGGTTGATGATAACGGGTTCAAGATTGGTCGATTCCCTGTTTAAACAGTGGGATTGGGCCTCTCCGGTTGAACCCGCGGCCATCGAAATGGCCCAGTATTTCTGGTACTTAAACTGTGCCAAGGCCACGCGCGAGCTGGGTTTTCGGCCTCGCGATCCAGGTGAAACGCTGCAGGATACAGTAGTTTATTTGCGCGAGAACTTTCTGGGAGGAGATGCGTTTTCGCGGGCGAAGGGGCGCATGGGCTAAGGGCAAAGAGCTAAGGGCTAAGGGCAAAGGGCTAAGGGCTAAGGGCTAAAGAGGGGAGAAAGTCATTTGCCATTTGTCATTGGACATTTGGCATTCGACATTCGATTTGACACATCGCATTTGAACGCTCTCGCCACGCCATTTACCGTGCCGACGAATGACAAATGGTGAATGTCAAATGCCAAATGTCAAATGCCTTTCTTCACCCTTTGCTCTTTGCCCTTCGCCCTTTACCCTTTGCCCTTTGCTCTTTGCCCTTTGCCCTTCGCCCTTCGCCCTTCGCCCTTCGCCCTTTACCCTTTGCTCTTTGCCCTTCGCCCTTTACCCTTCGCTCTTTGCCCTTTGCTCTTTGCCCTTTGCCCTTCGCCCTTCGCCCTTTGCCCTTCGCCCTTTACCCTTCGCTCTTTGCCCTTTGCTCTTTGCCCTTTGCCCTTTGCTCTTTGCTATTCTCCCAGCGTTGCATACTTAAAGATCCGGAAGCGATACTTCTGTTGCTCGCGAATATTCTTTGCTGTTACTCCATGTAGATTTTCATCCCAGCTCGTGTATTGCTTGATGAACTGATCGGCCGCTGCTTTGTCCCCTTGATACTGCACTTCCAATACCCGTTGCAGCAGTTTTCCTACTACATCGTGATACCTTTCATAATCAATTGCCAGTCTGCCCTCTGCAAAGCTCAACAGACCGTTCTCCAGAAAGAAGTTCCATTGCATTAGTTGCATCGAGTTGTAAGGTTGGTCACGACGCGGCCGGTTATTCTGTAGTACGCGCAAAACGCCGCCGGCATACACACTCTTTAGTTGAGCATCTGTGTAATAACCCTGTTTGCGCAAAGCTTCGGCAACAAAGAGAGAGACTAAATCCGCCTTCATCTCCTCCAGAGCACTGGCATTCTCTTCCAAGGCTTCGTCAAGATCACGATTATCTTTAGTGCGATCTACTCCCAGATAATGCCCAACCTCATGCCACAGCGTGCGATAAAAATTGCCGTCGGACGTAAGATCCTTCGCCGCCTCGGGACCAACCGCCGCCGCGAAAGTGCTTTTGGTGCTCTCGAAAATGTTGGGTTCCTGCATGATATTGGCTCGCAACAAAATGGTGCGACCGTAACGTCTGGCAAGATAGCTCTCGTTCGGCAGAATTGTCGCGGTGTTGCCCCCACGCGACTGGCCAAAATCCGCGATAACGTCGTAAACACCGACAGGTATGTCTTCGCGCACCTTCTTATGATGGCCGTACGGAAGCGAGTCCTCCAGTGCCTGCAAGCCTTTCATCGCCTGTCTCAAGGCAAGCGTTTCCGGTTGGCGCACGCTCAGCAAACTAAAGGCAAAGAAAGTCTTAACACCGTAGAGTTCATCGTCATAGGTCTCATATGGACCAATTTCCGCGTTCAGATTCTTGAAATGTCCTGTGACCCAGGACGCGTCCCCTGATTCATAATCGTTTGATAAGAGATCCCGAGCTCGGTTGCGCAAATAGCCGGCGAACTCCTGATCCACATCCGCGACCGCGGCGGCTGCTCCATTTAGCAGCGTATATGCGCGCAGAAGGTCATCGGCATAGGCCACGGCATAGGGCACAGCGTAGAAGACCTGAGCACCAGTTGGCTCGCGTCCGGCTGCCCGGGTGTTTAGGTTTTGCTTGCCATGTCCAGCTTGCACTCTGGCGGGCCGCAACCTTAGGCGCGTAAGCTGAGACTGAAGACTGTCTCGCAAAGTGGGGTGAAGGGTGTCCAGAACCGGATATCGCTTTAACGTAACAAGGTCTTGCTGGAGATTGTTCGGTGTTGCCGTCCGCACGACGGTGCGCAAATCCAGAATTTGATCCCGCTGCGCGGGATGACTCGCCAAGAATGTTTCTAGTTCCTCCTTCTTCACGCCCCAGGGAAAAACATTCTTTCCTGGCTGCACCTTATCCACAGGAAGAAACGGTTCCCGCTGATTCGCGAGGGTCGTGGCAATCGGTCCCTGGAAGAGCCGGTATAGTTCGAGGAGGTTGCGGGTCTCCTTGCCACCGCCATTACGACGGTCAACTTCAACGAGCTGCCTGTATGCAGTCAGAGCTTGAGCATGTCTTTGCTCTTCGTAGAGTTTTTGAAAGATTTTCCCCACCTCGACGAGCATTGAGATTGCCTTCCGCTCACCAGCGCTGAAGTGTTCAAGATCAGGGGCCAGGCGAATCGTTTGCGTTTTATCGACAAGTGGTTGACTCTTCTCAAGCGTCCAATATCCCTGAGGAAGACCATTTCGTGATCTCATTTCACTCTCTACCCAGCCAACGAAGGGGACAAGAAGGAGCGTAATAACTCCCACAATTTTTGCCATGCCGACACCTCGCTAAGTTTAATTACCTCATCATACAAAACCCCGGGCCATTTTCCATTTCACACTTAACATTTGCCTTTGCGAATTTCGTGCTTCCGAACCAACTGGAGTTATCAGGGTGAATCCAGAAAATCTTCGGGACCAAATGAAGAAATGACCGATATAAAAATGGTAGATGACAAATGATCAACTGTCTCAGTTTTCTGGCGCCGTGTTTTACCGACACTCAAGAAAGTTATCGCTTTTAGGCTGCATTCCAGCACGGCATCCATGTTGCACGTTCAATTCTTCATGGACTACTGAGAACGATGCAATTCTCTCCCGACAATCCGCTGAATGGACTGGTGAAACGCTGGCGAAGACAACGAAGGCGCCGCCTCGTGGGCCGTGCTTATGATATGGCTCTTGAAGTGGCCCGAGTGGTTCCGCGACATACCCGACTACTAGATGTCGGCTGCGGTAACGGTTTCATCGCACATCACCTCAGTGCTCTTTTGGACGAGACCGTCGTGGGAATAGATCTTGGTCTCACAACCGCGGCGCCAATTGAATACATCCCGTTCGATGGCCGCCATATTCCTGTTGAGGGTGCAGCCTTTGATGGTGTTTTGCTGTGTTACGTGCTGCATCACACACAGGATCTACTTCAGATCTTGAACGAAGTGCACCGCGTGCTTCGCCAGGATGGTCTGATCATCATCTTTGAAGACGTTCCTAAGACTTTGTGGGATCGAATAGTTTGCTGGATGCACGATCGAAAGTGGCGCGCCCGCACTGGCCCATGCACCTTTTACCGCCATGAAAACTGGACTACAGTGTTTGAAGCGGGAGGATTTGAGGTTCTCTCCCAGCGACCGCTCTCTCGCTGGCGCAATCTCGTTCATCCAGTTTCGCGCAGGTTTTACCTCCTTCGGTCCAACAGTCACTCTCACGCTTATGCTGGAGCAAACTGCGTTATTTCCCCTGGCTTGCGCAACATCTTATTAACTTCACCAAGATGATTCTCTTCTTCGGCAATCATTCGCCTGGCAAATTCCTCGAGCATCACCGAGCGATCCCTCACGAGATCCAACAGGCGCTTGTACAACGTCAAGCCCGCTTTCTCCGCTTCCAGCGACTCCAGAAGGATGTCATTTATCGCATGTTTTTCCGTCTCCAGTAAGGCCCCGATTTTCAGTGACGGGTGAGCGCCAAAATGCGTGACGAGCTCACCTGCTTCGTTAGCATGCATCAAACAAGTGTTCGCCTCTCCTCGCAACCAGCCGACAATCGGAATACGGTTATGGCCAAAAACCATTAAGGAATAGTGGGTGTAGCGCACTACTCCCGCCAGCTCAGCCTCAAGAATCTGATTTAACAAAGCTACTGCTCCCGCCGTATCAAGTTTTTCTTCGGCCATAATTTTCTCCTGTTCCCAAATTATTCTTAGCGTAAGGCTCTCAGGTCGTCTATCTCTCTCAGAATTCCGGTCACCAAAGCTTCCACGACAATTCTCCCTTTCGCTCGAGTCGCTAACGTTGGGTCACCCCATATCCCCGTAGGTGAATAGAGCCCCGGCCTATTGGGGTCTCTGGTCAACCCGCCTCTTCCATTTTCCGAGTGATAATCTTTGACTGCCTTCTTCATATTCACGCTCGCCGGAGCGATGTAAAGCATCATCGACGTTTCGATTTCATCAGCGTGCGTGCCACCTTCTTCACGCCTGATTGCTCTTTCTACCGGCTCTGTAATTTTGAGATCAGTATACCGTAATACGATACCTTCTGCTGCCAACAACTCCGCAGTTGGCTTGAGGGCTCGGAGAGTCGAGATGCCTGTGTTCAGAATATAGAACCGGCGCGGGCCAAAGCGGGCCAATGTTCGGCAGATATCCAGAACAAGATCACGCGCCGTTTCGAGCCGCAATGAAGTAGATCCTGGATACTCTAGGAATGCCGGATAGAAGTGATAATTAATCGTGGAGCTACGACTACTTCTGAACTTTCGAGAATGCGGTTTTTCAAGTATTCCGCAATGATCCAATCGTTTTTGAGTTTCAGATGCGGCCCGTGCTCCTTCGCTGCAGCGCCAAGCGGAATGACCACTATGGTTTCAGGTTTCAGTATCTGCTCAGCTTCGATCCACGAAAGATCCTCGAGCAAAATTCCTTTCGTTCGTTCCCGCCTTCCCTGTTGCCCGAGGGCTACAAGTTGGAGCACGATCACTAAAAGGACCAGGAAAGGGGTTTGCTTCATCGGTTCATGCTCCTAACCTTTTCGAGCCGAGAGTGGGTTTCCAACAATCAAAAACGCAGCGATAGACAACTGATCCCACCATCCATCTTCTGAAACTCCGACATCTCGAGAGCAATGGTTTGATAACCAAGCTGCTGCAAACTTTCTTCCAGTAGGGGGTGACCAGAGGCCACCAGAATATGCGTATTTACGAGGACGCAATTTGCTCCGTATTCCTCGCCGGCATTGACTACCAGCAGATCGTACTTTTGAAATTCGGCTCGATTCGCCAGAGTTTCAGCTACCACCAACCGATTGCCGCCGAGATACGCCAAGCCGCTCTTCAGATGCAGGACACCCCGAAGGTCTCTTATATCAATGATAGCTGACGTGTATCCGAAAGACGCCAGTAGTTGAGTAAGCTGCTCTGCACCCGCTTCGTTCGTCCGGCTCGACAAGCCTATAAAGAAATGGCTGCCCGCCTGACAAACGTCCCCGCCATCGATTGTCGAGGGCTCCTGAATTGAATGTAGCGACGGATAAAACTCTCTCAACGCGTTGCTGATGCTCTCGACTTCACCTAAACGACTGATTGCACCCGGACGCGTGATTATCGAGCCTTTCCCGGTTATCACGGCGGTATCTTCCACAAAAGTGCCATCCGGATATCGAGCGTCAGGCTCCAGGCAAATCAACTCAACGCCACATTGCTCTAGTGCAGCACAATAACGCTCGTGCTGCTTGAGCGCTCGAGCATACACGGGAATGCCAAGATCGACAGAAGTCAGGCCTTCGGCAAAATTTGGTCCCGGTGCACGCACCATCGCTCTGCGATAAAGCGTTATGTCACTCGTCATGGTCAGTCGCATCCTGCAATTCTGGGTTGAAGAGCTGAGGCCCAGGCCGGAGCTAGGCCGCGGGTCAAAGCTTACTCGTCGAGCCACGGTATACTGGACAACGGATCTTTAATGCTGCCGGCACAACTTGAAATGTTGCAGGTAAGCGACCAGGTAGCTCACCATCTATCTCCAGGTGTACCTCGTGCTCTTCGTCAAACGCCCGCGCGCCTACCTTTTTTGCGAGAGTATGCTTAACCTGCTCGATGCTCAGATGAGTGCCTGTGTAGATTAATGGCGCATTCGTAAGAACCTTCAGTGCGCCTAAGTCGCCAATTGCAATGACGTCAAACTTACCATCATCCAGTCTTGCCTTCGGGGCTATCTTCATGCCGCCGCCAAAGTAGCGAGCATTTGCGACACAGAGCGCAGCAACTGTCAAAGATCGTTCGGGCTGGTCGTCTAACTGAACCACCACCCGTGTTGCTGGGGATCTTATTGCCTCTCTTAGCATGGAAACGCCATAGGAGATGCGCCCACGGAACAACCCTGACGACTGCCCCGACGGAGCTTCAGATTCTCCGTCTTTGACGTGCTTGACCACCTCGGCGCTCATACCAAATGAAGCTACGCCCAGAAAATAGCGAGACGCGTGGATGCCGTTTTCGCCAACAAACGATACTCGGCCAACATCGATTACTCGCGTCTGACCTTCACGAAGAACTCTGGCTGCTTCGCGCACCCGCGTAGACACTCCGATGGTCTTACGAAAATCTCCTCCGGTACCGCCGGGCAAGATCCCCAGCGACACCATCTTGCCGGAACTAAGAATGCCATTAGCGACTTCGGAGACAGTCCCGTCCCCACCGCAGGCAATTATCAGCCCCACCCCTTTTTCCGCCGCTTCAGCCGCGATGGTCACGCCATCGCCGACCTTCTCTGTAAAGGAGACCCGGAATGGACCAAAGTGGCTGCGAAGCTCGCTGGCAAAACCAGGCCATGCTCTGGCCATGGAGCCGGCGCCAGAGGCAGGATTGACTATCACAAGGGGCAGCGGCATTTTGGGGAATCACCCGAGCCGATAGAATAAGGAATGACGCGACTGACCTGACAACTATTCCTGTCTGTGGCGGAGTGCCCGATCCTTTTCTCCCAGATCGGCGATCTTCGACATCACAAGATTTGAGATTTCAATGTAAGTGCGAGCCCGGTCCGGCCTCCTATAATATTGAGAAAAGTCGATCAGCTCTCCAAAGTAAATCCGAATTGTTTCCTCCCGCGTCCAGTTCCGAAGTATCTGGCGCGGCAGGCTGTTGCAAAGGCCGGCAATGAAGACTGGTATTACCTGTGGCTGCGCATCCTTGATGAGTTTACCCACACCGGGTTGAGCTGGAAGGTAGCAATAAGGATCAGGGCTTTTATTGCGGGTACCCTCCGGATGAAACCCGATAATGTTACCGCCACCCTGGCGGCAGAGCTCGGTGAGCACACGAAATGAAAATCTGTCAAACCCCCGCTTTTGCGGAATAGGATTATCACCGGTAGCAAAAAACGGAGGGTACATGGACCACCAGCCCATCACGAGATTGACAAACAAACCCAACGGAGACTGATAGAAGAAGCGGCCGCGCACAGGAAAGAAGAGCTGTTTGCGCCAGGTAGTGTTCCGAAAGAGCACCGTCGACACCGCATACATGTCAAAGAAAGAACGGTGATTGGCGACCAGGAGAATTGGACGTTCTCGCGATGCTGCCTCGAGGTGATCCAGGCCCGCAACATTCATGATGTTATAGGTGGAAAGGTGGATCCAGCCCGCGCCGAACGTTTTCTGACACCACGTCCAAAATCGTTTCCAGCGGGCCTCATTCATCCGGCGTACCAGCCGAAAGGCGAAGATCTCGAACCGGGACAGCACGGCCGCTTCTGCCGCGCTCGGCTCAATCACTGACTCTTTACTTTGATCTTCGGTAAGAGAGCTCTGGCGCTCGTTCTCGGATAGTGTTCCGCTGCTGTCGTCGGTCTCAATTACCCTTTGCACTATGGGTCGCTCTGTCTTCACTTATTGTTCCCTAAAACTCCCCATGGCCCTGCGTCCAAAAACGGGCAGTCATTCGAGCGAAAAATATTTCGCTTCTGGGTGGTGGACAATAAGGGCAGAAGTCGATTGTTCAGGAACGAGCTGAAACTCGTCAGTCAATTCCACGTCAATCCGCTCCGGTTCAATCAGGGCAAACAGTTTCGTCTGATCTTCCAGGTTCGGACAGGCTGGATAACCGAAACTATACCGCGAGCCTTGATAAGCCTGGTGAAAGAGTTTGGTTACATCGGCGGCGTCCTGCCCGGCTATCCCCAGCTCCTCGCGTATTCGTTTGTGCCAAAGCTCAGCCAGAGCTTCGGCGCTCTCCACACTCAGGCCGTGAAAGTACAGATAGTCGGTATAGTTGTCTGACTTAAACAACTCCTGAGCATATTCACTTGCCCGCCGGCCCATCGTTACGAGGTGAAAAGCTACAACGTCCATCCTGCCCGACTCTTTAGCTGCGAAAAAGTCGGCGAGACATAAATGGCGCCCGCCCGGCTGACGTGGAAAAGTGAATCGCAGGCGCTCCGTTTGTTGGTCATCTTCGTAGACGATCAGATCGTTGCTTGCCGACTGGCAGGGGAAGTAGCCATATACGACTCGGGGCACCAGCAGTTGCTCTCGCTCGCAACGTTCCTTCAGGGATTCATAGATTGGTCGCACGGTATCCCGGACGAGCGCCTGGTATTCGTTTGCGGGTTTCCGACCTTGCTTGAATTGCCATTGCCCCTTGAACAGGGCCGTTTCGTTGACGAAAGCAAATACCTGATCGAGCATGACATCTTGCGCCACCCGAGAGCCGTAAAACGGAGCTTGTGGAATCGAAACAGCTTCAGGAACATCGGAACGGGTAGTATGTGCAGTGTCGCCGGAAACACCACCCGAACGCCTCTTAATCAGGTGCCGGATTCCGAGCTTTGCATCCTGGCCCACCAGGTCCTCAGAGTCGGCTTCACGTGAAGCCGCGACATTCTGCCCTGCCTTGGCGCTCGCAACTTTTTCGGTCTCTAATCCTCGTTCTCCATTAGCGTTCGATAGCCTATCCATCGTATGCAAGCCGGCAAAGGCATCGCGCGCGTAGAATAAGCGACCTCTATAGAGCGACTTTAGATCCTCTTCAACGTAGCGGCGCGTTAATGCGGCTCCGCCAAGAACAACGGGGACATCGATACCACGCTCATTCATGAGCTCCAGATTCTCCCTCATTACCAGCGTTGACTTCACCAGTAAGCCACTCATGCCGATGGCATCCGCATGATGTTCCTCGTAAGCCTGTAGTATTGCCTCAATAGGCTGCTTGATTCCGAGATTAATCACTCTGTAGCCGTTGTTAGTCAGGATAATGTCGACAAGGTTCTTGCCGATGTCGTGCACGTCGCCCTTTACGGTGGCTAGGACCATCGTGCCCTTGGCGGTCGGACCACCCTTCCTTTCGATAAAAGGCTCCAGAAAACGCACTGCTGCCTTCATAGCTTCGGCCGACTGGAGCACGAATGGCAATTGCATCTGCCCACTACCGAATAGATCACCGACCACTTTCATACCGTCGAGGAGAATGTTGTTGATAATGTCGAGAGCAGAATACTTCTCCAGTGCAGTCTTCAATTCATCTTCCAGGCCGATCTTTTCACCGTCGATGATGTGCGTTTTCAGGCGCTCCTCTACGGTAGCGCCTTTTGCGGCGACCTTTTTTGCGGCGGTTTTGACGCCTTCAAAGAGCTTGGTAAACTCACCAAGCGGATCGTAGGTGCAAACCTCACCAGCGAATTGTCGCTGATCATAAATGAGTTCGCGCGCGACTTTCAGCTCGCGCTCTCCGATACGGTTTAGTGGCTCAATCTTGCTGGCATTCACAATCGCGGCATCAAGACCTGCTTCTACTGCCTCGTGCAGAAATACTGAGTTTAAGACGACACGGGAGGCCGGATTGAGCCCAAATGAGATGTTGGAAACTCCAAGCAGCGTAAAACAGCCTGGCAACTCTCTTTTGAGGCGCTTGATTGCTTCAACTGTTTCCAGGGCGTTTCGACGATCCTCTTCGATGCCTGTGGAAATCGGCAAGGCGAGTGTATCGAAAAAAATGTCAGTGGCCGGGAGATCCAGTTCCTCTGTCGCCTGTTTGTATGCTCGTTTGGCAATCTCGAATTTCCCCTCGGCCGTACGGGCCATGCCCTGCTCGTCGATCGTGCCAATAACCACGCTGGCTCCGTAGCGCTTCGCCAGCTCGATAACTTTTAGAAACCGCGGTACACCGTCCTCGTAGTTTGTGGAGTTAAGAATACATTTTCCACCCGCATGTTGGAGCCCTGCCTCCATCTTCTGCCACTCTGTGGAGTCAAACATCAGGGGTATCTTGACGTTGGTCACCAGACGTGATGCCAGTTCGTGCATGTCGCGCTCGCCATTGCGCCCGACGAAGTCGACGTTCACATCCAGCACGTGCGCTCCCTCCCGCTCCTGCTCTTTCGCCAGCGACACCAGGCCATCCCAGTCCTCCTGATTAAGCAGGTCGCGCATTTTTTTGGAGCCGCTGGCATTCACGCGCTCCCCAACTATCAAAAAAGAAGTATCCTGCTGGTATGGTTGCTGGATGTAGATCGAAGATGCGGCCGGAGTGATCTTGGGCATTCGGTCCTTTGGTGAGATCTGATTGATGCGTTCAACCACTAGACGCAAATGTTCAGGTGTCGTCCCGCAGCACCCGCCCACGATGTTCACTCCAAAGTCGCGGGCGAAATGTTCCAGATGGGCCACAAAAGTTTCCGGCGTTTCATCGTAATGGGTTTCGCCATTCTTTACCGACGGTAAGCCCGCATTCGGCAACACGGAAACATACTTTGTCGCATTGCCGCAGAGGTAACGAATACTGTCCGTCATGTGCTTGGGGCCGGTGCCGCAGTTCATGCCAATGACGTCGATCGGAAACGGTTCGAGCGCGGTCAAGGCGGCGGATATTTCCGTGCCGTTTAGCATTGTGCCAAAAACCTCGATCGTGACCTGGGCGATCACCGGCCGGCGATCCTTAACGCCTGCAAAATGCTCGAACACAGCCGCCAGGGCCGCCTTTGTTTGCAACAGATCCTGGCAAGTCTCGATAATAAAGATGTCAACACCACCGTCCCACAGGCCCCGTACTTGTTCGGCATAGGAGTTCTTCAATGCGTTATAGGTCACGTGTCCCAGAGTGGGAAGTTTCGTTCCCGGGCCCATTGAGCCCGCCACCCACCGCGGCCTATCGTTGGTTGAGTAGTCGCTAGCAATGCGTTTAGCTAACTGGGCGGCAATGACATTCAACTCGTAAGCGCGTTCCGCGATCTGAAACTCACCCAAGACAATCGGATTTGCGCCAAAGGTGTTTGTCTCCACGACATCGCAGCCCACGTCCAGGAAGGCCGTATGAACTTTCTCAACTGCGTCCTGGCGCGTGATTAAGAGGTGCTCAGTACAATTCTCAAACTGCGGCCCGCCGTAGTCCTCTACGGTTAACCCCTGTGCATGGAGATTCGTGCCCATGGCGCCGTCGAAGACGAGAATGTGTTCCTTGAGTGTGTCGAGAAAGTTAGCCATTGCCGATTGTCAATTGCCGATTGTCGATTACCGCCTGCTTCCCGCTCCTGCTCCTGCCCCTGCCGCCTGCCTCCCGTCTGCCTCGCCGCCTTGCAGATCGGCAATAGAAGGGCCCCGCGCCTTAACAACGCGGGGCCTCTCGAAAACTCCTATTCAAATCAAGGGAAAGACTCGCCGAGCTGTTTAGCGGATTATTTTACGTGGCCGCAAGTCGCCTTAACTCACCACGTTTTGTCGAAGGTTATTGAATCACTGGCACTTTGGTCTGTCAAGAGCACCAGACCGGAGCTACGAGCTCACCATATCTCCCGAAGATTCAGCACAAATCCCGGCAAAACGGATTTACCGGAAAGTTTCTCAGGGTTCTCAAGTAGTTCAGGATTTTCACTGGGCCGATAAACATAAACGCGGTGGGCGAAGGGATCGATCAGCCAGCCCAAGAGCGTGCCGTTTTCGCTATACTCCTCCATCTTCCCTTGCACAGTCGTCAGAGGGTCTGCGGGAGAGCGCAATTCGACAAGGAAGTCAGGGCAAATCGGCGCAAATCCCTCTTGCTCGACCTCGCCCAACCGTTCCCAGCGCACGCTCGTGATCCATGAAGCATCGGGAGCACGAATGGCGACGTCCGGTAAGGTGAAGGCTGTTGATGAATCAAACGCGATGCCATCCCCGTTCTTTTTAGCCCAGTTGCCAAGTTCACGAGTGATAGCGGCGTTCTGTATACCAGTCGTTGAGCCGGTGGGAGGCATAACGATGAGTTCCCCGGATGAGGTGAGTTCGAGGCGAAGATCCCTGTTGTCGGCGCACAATCGTTCGAATTGTTCAAGGGTGAGCCTGAGGCTGCTTAAGTCCAAAGTGAAGCCGAAGCCTGCTTCGATCTGCCGGGGTGTAACTAGCTGCGACATAATAAATCCTATTGGCGAAATCTTATCCGCCGTCCTGGCCTAAAGCAAAGAAAACTTCGACAAAGATTTCGCGGCTGTGCTAACTTCTCCCGGTCAAGTTTTTCACAGATGAATTCCATGCGACGTGCTATTTATCCCGGCTCTTTCGATCCCGTCACGAACGGCCATCTCGACATCATTGAGCGTGGTTGCAAACTATTTGACGAGATCATCATCGCCATTCTCGTCAACCCGGAAAAGAAACCTTTCTTCACCATCGAAGAGAGGCGCGACATGCTGGGGGAAGTACTCAAAACGATTAATCGGGGCAGGTGCGAGCTACGGGTTGACGATTTTGAGGGGCTGTTGGTCCATTACGCTGTGGCGCAGGACGCCCACGCCATTGTGCGCGGCATTCGCGCCATCTCGGACTATGAGTACGAACTGCAGATGGCACTGATGAATCGGCGGCTTGAGCCCAGCATTGAGACAGTTTTTATGATGCCCGCAGAAATCTACTCTTATGTCAGCTCCCGGCTCGTAAAAGAAGTATTTCAGTTAGGTGGTGAGCTTGGAGGCCTTGTGCCTTCCCTGGTAGAGGCACGTATGAAAGAAAAGCTCTCGCGACAATAGACTAGCGGTATTCCCTCTCATGATGACTAAACCAGCCGGCTCTCATTTTGGTTCTGAAAGTGTCAGAAACATGAAACCGTCCTCTACGCTCGCCGCGATGCAGGCAGCCGAAACGATGCGCGCGGCGGGAGTTAACGTCGTGGATTTTGGCGCAGGCGAGCCGGATTTCGATACTCCTGAGAACATTAAACAGGCAGCCGGGAGAGCGATGGCGGCCGGAAAAACAAAATACACTCCGACCGCCGGGATCCGACCGCTACAGCAGGCAATCATCGATTTTTATGCGCGTGAGTTTGGCGCCTGTTACGAACCTGGGGAAGTAATGGCAACTTCGGGCGGCAAGCAGGCAATCTTCAATGCAGTTGTGAGTCTGGTAAATCCAGGCGACGAAGTCCTTATTGCCAAGCCCTACTGGGTAACCTTTCCTGAGGTAGTCGTCTTCGCCGGTGCGAAGCCAGTCTTTATTGAAACTGAAGAGACGGAATTTCTGCTTAACGCTGAACAGGTGGCGGCGGCGATCACCCCGCGAACAAGGCTGCTAATTCTAAACTCGCCCTGCAATCCGTCAGGACGGGTAATAGCACCTCCAGAGTTCAGACGGATCATGGAAGTCGTGGCAGAACGCGCCATTTATGCAGTTTCTGACGAGTGCTATTTACGCTTTGTGTACCCACCTGCGCAGATCTTCAGCGCCGCCAGTTTATCTCCAGAGCTGCGCACACGCCTTTGCATTGCCGGCTCTTTTTCCAAAACATATGCGATGACTGGCTGGCGGATGGGCTATTCTCTGGCGGCGGCCGAATGGACCAGGGCGATGGCCAAGGTACAAAGCCACTCAACAAGCAATCCCAACTCCATTGCGCAACATGCGGCCACGGAGGCTTTCAACGGCCCTCAACAATCGGTGGCCACTATGCTCGCGGAATATACCGCGCGGCGCCTCTGGTTGCTTGAAGCATTGACAGAAGTTCCCGGCTTTAAGAGCAACGAGCCCGAAGGCGCATTCTATGCCTTCCCAAACGTTACCGCCTGCTTAAAAGGTAATATCAAGACTTCGGCGGAATTTGTTCGCCGGCTAATGGAAGATGAGCAAACAGTGGTCACGGATGGTTCTGACTTTGGAGCTGATGGCTATATTCGAATATCTTACGCCACCTCGAGAGAGCAGTTGCACGAGGGTGTGAGGCGTATCAGAAGCTTTGTCGAAAAGTTAGTGTAAGCCCATCTGCGGTCCCGCCAAGATAATAGCTTTTTGTTATCGCTTCAGACTACTAAGCCAAAAGCGTACCGCAAGGAACTCGGCGGAGCCGCCGCTATCTTAAAGAAACGGGCCCGAAGTAATGCAAGCGCATGCAGAGTTTTCTGGCAAAGCGGCCACCGCCTCCAAAGAGCAGAATACCTAATCTGAAAAAAGAGGCGCTGTTCGGTTACCCAAACAGCGCCAGTTTCCCATAACGCAAACTGTTAGTTTGCGTGGGCTCGAGCAGGTTAGTAAAGATTGAAGTTATATTCCAACTGCATCCACATCGAAACCTGGTGGCCATCCTTTGTTGCTGGAACAAACTTAATCTGTCTGGCTGCGGCAATCGCACGGTCAGTTAAGCCATAGGGCAATCCTGAAACCGCACGAATATTTGTTACCTGACCACTGGACGAAAATACTGCACGTAAAACTACCGTTCCAACAATCTGGTTCTTCCTGGCCTCTTCCGTATATTGCGGCTCCGGCTTCGAAAGAACACGGGCCTTTGACGTCACATCCTTGCCGCTGAAAATCCTATTGTAATCACCACCACCTCCACCGCCGGGCCCACCACCACCTTCGCGATAGTCGCCTCCACCGATGTTGCCACCGCGGCCCGGTCCGATACCGGCACCTTGACCCGGTCCTACACCTGTTCCTTCTCCCTCACCGATCCCGTTCCCTTTCCCTCCACCCGAGGAAGGCGTCGTGCTCTTGGATTTGGGATCACCATAAGGCAATACTCGTACATCAGGTGGAACCAACAGCGGATCCGCGACCACAGTTGCTGCTACTGGCAGCGCCGGGTTCTTGACTACCGGTGGCTTCGGATCCGGCGGCAGGATCTGCGGCACGGTCAGAGATGCCTGCGGTAATTTACCGGCTGAGGCAGGAGTCTGTTCCTGACGGCCACCGCCGCCGCCACCACCGGGCCTTTCCTGCTTGGGCTTGCTACCTCCCCCACTTCCTTTGTTGAAACCAGCCGGACCGGGATCCGGAGTCGGCTGTTCGTCTGGAATATCAAATATCTGCTCAACAATAGGAGTATCTTCAGAGACTTGTGCCAACTCCTTTGCCTGCTGCCGTCGATCCAGAAGGAAAACGCCTCCCATGATGGCAAACAAGAAAACAAACGCGCTGACCATTGCAAAGACCACGTTGCGAGAATCTGAGGCCTCCGCGCCCATCACGGCCGCCCCGCGCTCGCGTCCGAGCCAGGTAGCAAATGTGCCCACCATGCCACCAAAGGCAATCAGGGTAAAGATTATCAGGCCAATACGAGAGCTGCCGGTGGAGTTTGATTTATCAAGAAAGGCCACCGCTGCGACCAGTACCACCATTGCCAGCACTGCTGCCGACATCGCGATCAAGACGTTCCGGTTGCCAAAGAAACGACCAACCATCTGGCCATAACCGACAATCGAACGTTTGGTAAATCCAAAGGGATCGCGCTTGAACTCCGGCCACGTCAACTCATACTCATGAGCCACGTCTTTCAGTTCATGAGCCAGACGGGATACCAGGCCAGCATCATCCATGATCGTCAGATGGTATTCACCCCTGATCGAAGGTGCCGCGTGGGCAGCCGCCGCATAAACCGGTTGCCTCACCACTGGTGGGTTCGTGGGCAACGTGTTTCGTCTATCCTGTGCCGGAACAGTCGCCGTCTCTTCATTCCGCCTGACGAAACCGTTAAGTGGGGTGCCGTCCACCGGACAAAAACTGAATTTGTCTGCGTACTCTTCCTGGCACGTGGAACAAAACTTCATCGTCACTTCCTCTTTTTGCCTCACCGAGAACGGTGCTGGGTTGACCGCAGCATCCGCCCGTCCAAACTCCCTATGATAACTGTTTGCCACGCGTTGATCGAGAGATTTCGGGGATTCTGCTGTCCAGCATTGAAGTAATCCCTGAAGTTCATCGTCGGCAATAAGTTCTTCTCCTGGCTCAATGGTGCTCATGTCAAGCCCTCTCCAAAGTAACAATTTCCCGGTCACTATTCAAATATGGCTGCAAAATGGTCCTTAGTCGTTCACGTGCACGGAATAGCCGAGCCTTTACGGCGCCGACGTCCGTGCCTACAACACTGGCGATCTCGTTCAGTGTCAGGTCCTCATACTCAAACAATATCAAGGCTTCTCGCTGCAAGGTCGGCAAACTCAGAATCGCCTCCTTCACTTTCAAGGCCAACTCTTGCTCCAACAATCGTCCGAGCGGCTGTTCCCTAACAGGAGTCCGAGGCTCTTCAACTTGATCGTAAAGAGCTGTTTCCTGGCCTCCGCGGCGGAAGTGTTTAAGCGCGAGATTCCGCGCAGCCGCCAGGAGATAAGTCCGTAAAGACGCGCGAGCCGGGTTGAAGTTCTCCGGTTTTCGAATCAAGCTCAAAAAACAGTCGTGCGTGATATCTTCGGCTTGTTCCACGGATCCCAGAAGCCGGTAAGCAAACCGAAAAACCGGAGTCCGGTGCCTTTGATACAACTCCATGAAAGCTGCCTGATCACGGTCAGCTGCTTTAGCCAGTAAAAGTTGGTCTTTGGTTCTATCTGGCAATCAAGCACTTATCCGACAAAACGCGAGTCTGTCGTTCCTCTCGGCTAACACGACAAACTGTAGGGTTCGTCATCGCTGCCGCTCATGCAGGGAGATTGCTCTCCTGCTTTTATTACCATCAAACAGCCAAAGGTTACGGTAGTCGGCAAACCTTTTTACCGAATCCGGGAAATTTCAAATACCGCGATAAAAATGCGGTTTGCGCACTTGACCGAGCACTGCCGGTCTGATTATTAAGCTCAAACCAAGGCTTTGGATGCATTTACCGGGCAAACGGTTGACGCTAAATTGGCCTCAATCTAAGATGTTTCGTCCCCCAACGTCTTGCTTTCGGTTCATCTGCCGGGCGTCGTTTCGGTGGGCGCCACCGGTTGGTTGTCGATCTCATGAACAGAGCACTCAGGGGTTGTCTTGTGCGCAGATTCCGGAGCCTGACGCTCCTATATATTACCGCAATAATCGCTGTTCCCGTCTTCTCTCAGACAGTCCCACAACCACAACAAGCAGAGCTACTTAACGGCTTACGGGTGTTAATCTGGCCACGGCCAGGCGACCAAACTGTTTTGTTGAAGTTACGTGTTCACAGTGGAGCGGCGTTTGATTTGGCTGGTAAGTCTGGCGAGATGGCGCTTCTTGGGGACATTCTTTTTCCCGACCCAGCTACCCGCGAATATTTTGAGGAAATGCAGGGCCGCCTGGCAATCACTACTGACTATGATTCACTTACTATAACCTTGGAAGGGAGAACCACTGAGTTTGAGCGAATCGTCGAGATCTTGCGCAACGCAGTAGTATCGCCCCAGCTGACCGTTGAAAATGTCAAAAAGGTCCGAGACGGCAGAATAGGAGTGGTACGCAGTCAAAGTGTCTCACCGGCTATCTTGGCCGATCGAGCTATTGCCTCCAGACTTTTTGGCGACTTCCCTTACGGTCAACCCTATGCTGGGTCTGTCGAATCGCTAAGCCGTATCGAACGTGCAGATCTACTGCTGGCCAGAGAGCGTTTTCTTAATCCCAATAACTCCACATTAGCGGTAGTCGGAGGCGTACCGCCGAACAGAGTCACGCGTGTACTCCGCCAACTACTTGGAACCTGGCGTAAGAGCGAAAGGATAGTTCCGGCAACTTTTCGCTTGCCTCAACCGCCTGCCGCCCGGGTCCTGCTCATCAATACACCCGCCGACGAAAGTGCCGAAATAAGGTTAGCAGTCCGCGGCCTGGCGCGATCAGATCGCGATGCGCTGGCTGCAGACCTGCTTGCTCCTGTCGCGCAATACCGGTGGGAGAAACTTGTACCGGAGTTGGCGCGAAACCCTGTTCATGTCAGACATCAAACTCACGTTCTGCCGGGTATTTTTGTAATGGGGGCCGCAGTAAATAGCGCACTTGCAACCAGAACGCTCAAAGCAGCGCACGAGGTTTTACAGTCACTAGCCGGGGGTCCGATAAGTGCCGCAGAATTGGATTCTGCCAAAAGAGACGCCCTGGCTACAACAAACGAAAGGTTGGCCAAACCCGAGGGCCAAGCCACTGCGTGGTTAGACATTGATACTTACAAATTGCCATCAATTGTTGAGCAGCGCCAGTTATTGAACAATATTTCGACTGCCGATTTGCAGCGAACGGCCTCTCGGCTGTTTCGTGATACGACCGTTGCTGCGGTTGTGGTGGGAAACTCCGAGCTGCTTAAAACAGACCTGGAGCGCGCCCTGCAGATCGAGATTCTCGGCGAAGTTGCTCCGAAAGGTGAAACGTCTCCAGCGAAAGAACCAGTAGGTCAACCTGGTTCAGTGATCAAGCCTGACTAATTACAAAGCTTTCGCAATCCCCTTGCAACCATACCTTCATCAAGTTCCGGTTAACTGTGCCTGACGAAACGGCAGCCGCCACTGAGCATGCTAATCGCGTCCGCGACATGTTCGCGACCATTGCGGCTCGGTACGATCTCGCAAACCATTTATTGTCCGGCAATTTTGACAAGCGATGGCGACGAATCGTAGTTGACCGGCTTCGTGGATCTTTGCCAGCAAAAGAAGTTTCGATCCTCGATGTTGCCTGCGGCACTGGCGATCTTTCCTTGATGCTGTCGGAAATTTCAGGAGCGCGGATTGTAGGCACAGACTTTTGTCGGCCGATGCTGGAAATTGCGCGGCATAAGGCGGCGAAGGGAGGAGTGCCACTCCCGCTGGTAGAAGGTGACGCCCTGAATCTGCCGTTTCGCAGTGGTTCATTTGATGGTGTCGCGATAGCTTTTGGCTTGCGGAATCTGGCCAGCGCTGAGATAGGGCTAAAAGAACTTCGACGAGTGTTAAGGCCCGGGGGCAAAGCCGCAGTGCTAGAGTTTTCTCGACCCGTAACGCCACTGTTCCGGCAATTATTTCAGTGGTACTTCACCAGATTACTACCTCTGTTTGGGGGGCTGCTTAGTGGATGTCAAGGGGCTTACGAGTACTTGCCCGCGTCGGTATCAAAATTTGCCGACCAGCAACAACTCGCCTCGCTTATGCAACGCGTTGGTTTTGTCGAAGTGGAGTATCAAAATCTGACCGGCGGAGTGGCGGCGATCCATCTGGGTCAGCGACCGGTTTGAGAATTGAGATTGGTTGCAATCCAACAATAGCTTGCAGCCATAAGAACGTAGTCCGGAGATAGCTCCTGGGCGTGCGGTTGTCGGGGCCGTACGGTCAGTCAGGGTTAATCTCGCGGGCTACGTTCTTCTAGCACAGGGGCACGAGCTCAAGCTCGTGCCCCTGTTGCTATGTTATTATCCTCGCGAATTTCGGATCTTCATCTGCAGCGCTGAGCGCTCTTTGTGCGTTCAACTCTCAAGTACAAACTACTCGGCACTTTACGACGGATCGCCATCCTACTGCTCGTAGTGTGGACCGTGGTTTCGCTTGTGACGCTGCTGATCGAATTTGTTCCCGGAGATCCAGCCGTCGCTGTGCTGGGTGAACAGGCTACACCGGAGCAATTCGAACAATTTCGGCAAAAGCATGGTTTGGACCGACCACCATTCTTCTTCTCTTTTCCTCGAGACGGCATTGGGGAGCGGAATTTTCGCTGGCATGGGATGGACAACCGCTACACCGACTATTGGCGGGCAATTCTGAAGGGCGACATGGGTCTGTCATTTCGCACGGATAGGCCGGTCGTCAGCCTCATTCTCGAGCGTTATCCTGCCACCATAGAACTGGCCATCGCGGCTTTGCTGATAGCTGTGGCTATTGCAATTCCCCTCGGCGTGATAGCCGGTCAGAACCGCGGCACATGGATAGATAATTTCGCTTCTGTCATGGCCCTGGCCGGCATCAGCTTGCCGAGCTTCGTTATTGGCCCACTCCTGGTATACGTGTTTGCCGTGAAGCTGGGCTGGCTGGCACCTTCAGGTCGGTTCGATTGGAGCGACATCATTCTGCCATCGTTGACGCTTGGCGCCGCACTTTCCGCAATTCTAACGAGAATGGTTCGCTCATCGGTGATCGAGGAACTGGGTGAGGATTATGTCAGAACGGCCCGTGCGAAAGGGTTGAGTGAAGCCAAGGTTGTTTACAAACACGTGCTGAAGAATGGTCTGATTCCTGTGGTCACAATTCTCGGCTTGCAATTGGGAGTGTTACTTGCGGGAGCGATCATCACTGAGAAGATCTTTGGCTGGCCCGGGCTGGGCTTATTGCTGGTAGAGGATGGCATTGGCAAACGGGATTACCGCGTCGTGCAAGGATGTGTGCTGGTAATTAGCCTGACTTATATAGTAGCCAACACCCTGACCGATATGGTCTATCGCTGGCTGGATCCAAGGATAAGGGTTAGTTGATTGCGAATTGCGAATTTCGGATTTGATAATGATGTTGAATTGGTGTTTGTGATTCTGAGTTGTGGTTGAAAAATCAGACGAAGTTAGCTCTGGTTAACTGAAAAATCCGCAATCCGCAATCCGAAATTTGAAATCGTCGCCATGAACCGTCTTACCATAGTTGGCTTGGTCATCGTTGGCATTCTGGTATTCGTCGCATTTTCCGCGCCGTGGATAGCCCCGCAAGATGTTGGCGCTACCAATCTCTCGCTACGCTATCTTCCGCCCTCCGCCGCGCATTGGTTTGGCACCGACTCTACAGGTCGAGACATTTTCTCCCGCGTAGTTTTTGGCGCTCGCATTTCGTTGCGGGTCGGATTAATAGTCGTTACCGTTTCGGCTCTCGTGGGAACTGTGTTGGGTGCATTAGCTGGCTTCTATGGTGGCTGGATTGACCGCATCATTTCCGGCTACGTCTTCAACGTATTCCTGGCGTTTCCTGGCTTGCTACTGGCGATCGCTATGGTTGCCTTCCTCGGCGCCGGCTTGAACAAGCTCATCCTGGCACTCTCAATTATCGGTTGGGTTGGCTATGCGCGCTTGATACGAGGTCAGGTGTTGAAGGTGCGCGAATACGATTTTGTCCAGGCGGCGCGAGCGCTGGGCGCCAGCGATGGGCGCATCCTGCTTCTTCACATCTTGCCAAACTCCATTCAACCACTGATTGTGCAGGCCAGCCTGGGCATGGCCGGTGCCGTTCTGTCGGAAGCGTCTCTATCATTTCTGGGGTTGGGCGTGCCGCCGCCGGCACCCTCGTGGGGAGTAATGATTGAAGAGGCACGCGATCTGTCTACTCTGCAAGCCGCGCCACACGCATTGATTTTTCCGGGCCTGGCAATTGCGCTAACGGTACTCGCTTTTAACTTCATCGGTGATGGCCTGCGCGAATATCTCGACCCACGCCAGCGTGCGCGGTAAGCAAACCCGATCTTTGAAGTGTCCTACCTTCAATCAACGCCTGAACGTGATTCGCCGAGCACACCACAATCGCATGAAGTTATTCCAGCATCGAGACTTCCGCCCCAACTAAAAATGTATGAAGAGATTGACAGCCCTGTTGTCGCGGGCTACCATGCGTTACTCATGCGCCTCTTCTAATTGAGGTAATTGATATCTGCAATCCATATCTTAATGACTCCTGCCGTCGCCGAAAGCGTCATTGACCTTGTAGGCAATACTCCTCTACTTCACCTTTCACGCTTTGCTCCCGCGCCGCTGGCAGACGTCTATGCCAAGCTCGAGTGGTTCAGCCCAGGCGGTTCTGTGAAGGACCGCGCTGCCCTCGGTATGATTCTGGATGCCGAAAGTAAGGGCATGCTCCGCTCCGGGTCCACAATCATTGAACCAACGGCGGGGAACACCGGAATCGGCCTTGCGCTAATCGGTGTGGCTCGCGGCTACCGTGTCATACTCTGCGTTCCCCGTGGGTATGCAGCAGAGAAAATGAAACTAATGGAGGCCCTCGGCGGCGAGATTCACTACTTGCCACAGGAGGCCGGAATGGAAGGCGCAATTGCCTGCGCTAAGGAGTTAGCCGCCCGAATTGAGGGCAGTTTTATTCCGCAGCAATTTGAAAATTATGCCAATCCCTGCTTTCATGAGACCACCACCGCGCGCGAAATCATTGAACAGGTTAATGCGCCTATCGACGCGGTCGTGATTGGAGCAGGCACGTCTGGGACTTTTGTTGGCGTCTCACGCGCGATCAAAAAGGCGAACAGTAATGTCCTTTGTGTGCTGGTAGAACCCGAAGGGTCAATTTATGGGGGCAAACCAGCAGGACCTAAAAAGATAGAAGGCATTGGACAGCGAGATTTCATCCCACCGATTTTTGATGCGAGCCTGGCAGACGAGATCATGATGGTAACCGATGAGGAGGCGTGCGACGCAATCCGCAGACTTGCCAGAACCGAAGGCGTGCTGGGTGGGTGGTCATCAGGCGCCGCAGCCGCGGCAGCTTACCGGGTTGCCGAACGGCTCGGCGCGGGTAAACGCATTGTAACCGTATTTCCCGACAGCGCCGAGCGATATCTGAGCCAGGGAATTCTTGACTAAGCACTAACTTATGGGCTTCGCAACTACAGCAATTCATAGCGGCCAGGAACCTGAGGCAACCACCGGAGCCGTCACCGTTCCCATCTATCAAACTTCGACCTATGCTCAAGAAGGCCTCGGCAAGCATAAGGGTTACGGCAAGCATAAGGGTTACGAGTATGCGCGCACTCAAAACCCTACTCGAGCTGCCCTGGAGAAGAACCTGGCGGCGCTTGAAGGCGCCAAGTATGGCTTTGCTTTCGCTTCAGGAATGGCAGCTATCGATGCAACGCTGCGATTGGTTAAGGCAGGTGAGCACGTCGTTGTTTCTGACAATACTTATGGTGGCACGTTTCGTCTTTTCTCACGTGTGCTCACCAATTACAATCTGGAATTTGATTTTGTTGACACCTCCAACGTGCTTAACGTTGAGGCTGCCATCAAGCCCAATACCAGGATGGTCTTTCTCGAGACTCCCACCAATCCAGTTATGATAGTTACCGACCTGCGCGCGGTGAGCGAAGTGGCCCATCGAGCTGGCGCCCGTGTCGTATGTGACAATACTTTTATGTCGCCATATCTTCAGCGTCCATTGGAGTTTGGAGTTGACATTGTCGTACATTCGACAACGAAGTACTTGAATGGACATTCCGACGGCATTGGTGGCGTTGTGGTTTTGAATAACGAGGAGGACGCAGCGTGGATTGGCTTTATTCAAAATAGCGCCGGAGCAATTCTTTCGCCTTTCGATTCGTGGCTTGTCATGCGCGGCACGAAGACCCTTGCCTTGCGCATGGAACAGCACGATAAATCGGGGCGGGCGGTGGCGGCATTTCTGGAAGAGCATCCCAGAGTGAAAAAGGTCTATTACCCAGGGTCAGCTGCCCATCCGCAGCACGCTCTCGCCAGCCGGCAGCAGCGGGGATTTGGCGGTATGGTGGCTTTTGATGTGGGTTCTCTGGCGGCGGCGCGAACAGTCCTTGAGTCTGTCCGGCTATGCACGCTTGCAGAGAGCCTTGGGGGAGTAGAAACACTGATTTCGCATCCGGCAACGATGACTCATGCGTCTGTAGACCGCCATAAAAGAGAGCAACTGGGCATCACTGATGGCCTGGTCAGAATCTCTGTCGGCCTCGAGGACACCGAGGATATCATCGGCGATATTGATCAAGCTCTCAGCAGAATTTGACCGAAATCAGTGGTTCAACCAACATGCGACAAGTTACAATGCCGCATCGCAGCAGATGAGCTTAGCTTGCCGTGCCACTAGGTTGACTACAAAACGATTGGCCGTCAGGAAAGTGACAGCCAAACTGTACTAGCGTTAGAATTATCCCATTTTAGCTCTTTAGTTAGTTCCCTCGCTCTCCTTATGCTGGTGGAGTTGCAAGCAAAATCAGATGTTGGCCGCGTCCGGCGCGGCAATGAGGACAACTTTCTCGTCCTCGAACTCTCTGCGCAGCGGACGTGGACGGGCTCCGATGGTAAGGAACCGCCCAAAGAGCTGACGGACTTCAAGCTTGGCGATAAAGGTTTGGTGCTCGTGGTTTCTGATGGCATGGGCGGGGCCCTCGCCGGCGATGTGGCAAGCCGGATGGCGGTTGATTCGGTGCGCGAGATGCTGATGGGTGGCGAATCAGAGGAAGCATGCAATCCCAATATGCCATTGGTGGATTGTCTGAAAAACGCCACTGTTTACGCGAACCTCGCGATACATGTCCGGAGCCAGGAAGATTCGCGCTGCGCGGGCATGGGAGCAACATTTACAGGCGCTGCTGTCAGAGGCGATATGCTCGACCTGGTTCAGGTGGGCGACAGCCGAGCTTATATCATACGCCAGAATCACATTCGGCTGGCCACGAAGGACCAGTCGCTGGTACAGCAACTTGTAGACGTCGGACAGATCAGCGAAGCAGAAGCCGAGACTCACATGTTTCGCAACGTTATTCTTCAAGCCCTGGGGGCACAGAGCGACGTTCAGCCAGTGACCGGCAGAATACGTTTGCGACGCGGAGACGTGCTCCTGCTGTGCAGCGACGGGTTATCGGGGAAACTGCGCGCCGAGGATATTCAGAACATTGTGACCAACTCGCCTGAGCTTTCCACGGCCTGCGACGAACTAATCGCTGAGGCGAACAATCGTGGTGGTGAGGATAACATTACGGTTGTGCTAGCCCGCTTTGCCGGCGACGATCTGGCTGAACCCGATAGCGACCGCATTACAATCGAACTGCCACAACTCGACGAGGACAAGACTCTCGACGACAACTTCGAAGCTGATACGGAACCTCAATAGCTACTGATCACTCTCAGGTAAAGCTCGTTGTCGCCAATCCGAACCTTCCTGAATGCGCCTGACGTAAATCGAAGCGCCTTCCACACTCTCTACCCGCACCCGTTCGCCTGCTTCCAATGGCGACTCACCGAGGGCCGGATAGGCAGTCCAGGTGGAACCGAATACTTTCACTGCTCCTTCATTCATTGCGCCCTTGCTCGATGAAACCACGGTGCCAATCTTTCCGGGTAGTGCGTCGACACCGGTGCGCAGTTGATTACCTGATTCCTGCCCGGCAAAGTAGTTGACAAAGATCGTGCGCGAAGCCGCTGTAAGGCCAATTGAGACAAAAGCAAAAATCAGAAATTGCACGATCAGGCTATTGATGCCTATGAGACCGACAAATCCGGCTGCCAGTGCCCCGATGCCAAACCACAAGAGGACGAAACCTGAGGTAAATATCTCGGCTACAATGAGAATCGCGCCAAGTATGCACCAAAGGATCCAAAGAAGGTCGTTCATCTGAAATCTCCGCCCGGGCCGCACCGAGGCGGGCCACTAAGGGTCACCCTTGCAGCAGGTTTCGCAGCACGAACCAGATATTAGCCGGCCGCTCTGCCAGCCGCCTCATAAAGTAAGGATACCAGTGTTTGCCATAAGGAACATAGACTCTTAGGTTGTAGCCATCGCGGGCTAGTTGGCGCTGCAAATCACGACGGATACCGTAGAGCATTTGAAACTCGAAAGCGTCCTTCTTGATTCCCTGGCGCGCGGCAAAATCGATAGTAGTATTGATCATCTTAGGGTCATGGGTCGCGATGCCATGATAGATGCCGCTCGAGAGCAGCAGCTCCGTAACGCGAACATAGTTCTCATCAACCTCCTTTTTTTCCTGAAAGGCCAGTTCCGGAGGCTCATGATAGGCACCCTTACAGATGCGTATTCTCGCCGGGAGCTTCAGCAACTCGACCGTATCATCGTACGTTCGCCGAAGGTAGGATTGGAGAACTATCCCGACATCATTCAAGCCAAATTCAGCGCGTAGTCTCTTGAACAGATCGATCGTTTTCTGGGTTACGTTGGAACCTTCCATGTCGATGCGAACGAAGTTCCTACGCCTGGCGGCATCAGCAACCACCATCCTCACATTCCTATAGGCCAGCTCCGGATCAATCTCGAGGCCGAATTGCGTAAGCTTAATCGAAACATTCGACCGGATGCTGTTTGCATCAATCGCTGAAAGGACGCGCAAGTATTCCCCTACCTCTTGCTCTGCCTCTGTCAAGTTAGTTACCGACTCGTTGAGGTGATCGAAGGATGCCGTACAACCTTCCTCATTAATTCGCTGTATGGCCTGGACCGCTTCTTCGATACTCTCTCCCGCTACAAATCGGGAAGTTAACTTTTTGAAGAGGCGAAATCGAGTGGCAAATTCCTTCAGCTCCTCACGATTCGAGAGGTAGATTAGGGCTGTTCTGGTAACCATTTTTTCCGTGTGTCAGGCGTATTGGTCGAACGATTCCAGGGGGGACAACCGCTCCGTACCGCTTGGGCATTGAAGGCTGTGGTATCCTTGCCGCCGCACTTCAGAGCACCACTCCCAGGCAAGACCGATTTTAACAAGAGGATGGGCCAAAAGGACTAGGATAGAATGCGCCTGAAGTTGGTATTGCTTGCCGCCCTGCTGGCCGCGATCGCCGGTTCGGGCGCTTCCATTGCAATCATAATTACAGTCTTTTCCTCGCTAAGACCGATCGTCAAGCCGGGATTGTTGGTGCTGTCTACGTTTCTCCTGCCGACAGCGGCCGTGCTGCTGGCCTCGATCTTCGTTTACCGCCACACGGCACGCAGGCGAAAATTGCAAGCCTTGCTCACTGTAATCATAGCCACGTTGCTTACTCTGGCACTCTTTATCGTCGCGTCAATCTTCAGTTCTCGAACTGAAAAAATCCTGCCGCCTACGCCCGCTGGCCCACAGGTGATTGGGGTAAGCCTCTCCTTCTCAAATCTAAACTAACTGATATTTACAAGCTAGCACGACGCAGCATGGCCAAACAAGAGTCTGTAACTCACACCATCGGTAACAGCCTACAGGAGTCACAAGCGCTGACAACCGCAAAATCCCACCAACCGCAGTTGGTGGATGGTTCATACCCAGCCTACTAGGACCAACAGCCCAGGGACAGCCGAGAATCCCACCAACCGCAGTTGGTGGATGGTTCATACCCAGCCTACAAAACCGCAGCCCCCTATCGATCAAAGAATCCCACCAACCGCTGGGGTTGGCGGGATTTTCTCACCTGTTATGGGCGCTTGCTCCTGGTAGGCTGAGTATGAACGATCCACCAACTGCGGTTGGTGGGATTTTCTTTCCTGTTATGGCGCTTGCTCCTGTAGGCTGAGTATGAATGATCCACCAACTGCGGTTGGTGGGATTTTTTTCCTGTTATGGCGCTTGCTCCTGTAGGCTGAGTATGAATGATCCACCAACTGCGGTTGGTGGGATTGTAACTTATATAAAGAAGCGATTGTTCATCCGCTGTGGGCAGACAGGTAGCCGGGGCGAGCTCTAATTACCACATTCTTCCGTTTGGTTCCGACTTTGATCTTGCGATACTGGCCATCGCGAACCTTGTTGCTGGGATAATAACCGAGGGTGTATTGCGTTCGCAGTTCGGCTGCGATGTTGGCAAAGGCATCAGGGAGCGAACCCACTGTATCGGCAAGAAGTAAACGTCCACCCGTTTTTCTAGTCAATTCCGTCAGGTAACTGTCCGCCGTGAGATAGAGTTGGTCCAACATCCCCGCTATAGAGTCATCACTTCGACTCGAGGGCCGGCTGCCACGCGGAAGTGGCTCGCGCCTGGGATCAGGCGCTCCCCTGGGCTCCGGTGGCAAGGTGTCTGGTGAAGGATAGCGGTCAACATCCGGGTCCCTACCTCTCCTGCGCCTTAGTATTTCACCTGGTAAAGGCAGACCCATTGGTCCCGTCTTATTCCGCGTCCCCGCGGTCGGAACAGATCCTGGATCGTCGCTCGGAAATGTCGGCGCGGTGGTACCGGTGGGAGGTGTTCGAATGACATTAATGGTCGGTAGTTGCGGGCCTTGCTCTTCAGCCTGCTGCCGCAGCAATCGCTCAGTTTCTGCGCGGGTGTTGAAGCGTATGGGATAGACGATGACGTCTTCCTCATCAATTCCACGGCAGGTGCTATCAAATGTCGCCAAATCGCTATGCCAGTCAACACCATCGCTGAACAAAACTATAGCCTTACGACCACGAATTCGGCGCATGCTGTCGAGAGCAAACGAGAAAGCGTCATAAAGTTTCGTGCCCTCTCCTGATCTGGTCCTGTTGATTGCCTCTTTCAGCCGGGCACGATCATTTGTGAATTCATTTAGGTCGCGCACCTCGTCATCAAACGAAACTATTTTCACTCTATCGGCCGGCTGAAGTTGCTCGACAAAGGCGACGGCGGCTTTCTGAATCGAGCCCAACTTCTCCTTTGTGCTGGCACTCGTGTCTAACATCAGAACTACGTGAAAAGGGGTCGTCACGGTTGCAAAGAATGCTATCTCCTGCTTCACGCCATCTTCCCACACTTCAAACTCTTCCTGGCGCAAGTCCGCCGTGTAAAGGCCATTGGCATCGGCCGCGACTACAGGAACGGTTACAAGACTGGTATTAATTCTTAGGGTTTCGAGCTCCTGGGGGGCTTCAGGCTGTTTAACTGTTTGCCTTGGGGAGGGCTCTCGAGTCTGTGCGGTCGTCACAAGCGACAACCCTGCACAAATCAGTGCAGCCAGGCAAAGATGTGCCGTTTGACTCCGCATAACACTCTCCTCACTTCATACCACCGGATTCAGGAACCAATAAGACAATCCTGGGTATTATTCACCCCCTCAATTGTCGGAATTGGCTGTAGATAATAGAATACTTCCGGGTTTTACCGCTAATGAGACCCTTACTGCTGGCCGTTCTGGCTGCCTACGTCGTTGCTGCAATCCACGCGGTGCTAGCGTTCGTGAATAAACGCCGCTCACTGCAGCAAGTCTCTGACTGGTCAATGGCTGTGGGGTTTCTGCTACACACTGCAGCCCTAATTGCCGATTGGGTTATCGATGGCCACTATCCCCTATTCTATCTGCGTGAAACACTGTCTTTCCTCGGCTGGACCTTGGTCGCCACTTATGCAGTCGTGCTCTATCGATACCGTGCGCAGGCGCTCGGTGCATTTACGTTGCCACTCGTCACAATCTTAACGTTTCTCGCCTTACTCATCGGATCCAGGGACAACACAGCGGTGGAAGCCGGAGGCTTTTCAACTAGCTGGCTCTTTCCTGTACATACGACCTTGCTGCTGTTCGCCTACGCAGCCTTTTTCGTCGTGTTTTCGGCGAGCATCATGTATTTGCTTCAGGAACGAGCACTTAAATTGAAACTCTTTGGCGCGATTTTTCATCGTCTTCCTTCGCTCGCTGCGGTGAATGAAATTGCGTCGATTGCTGCAACCATTGGTTTGACATTGCTCACCCTGGGAATAGTTGCCGGCATGCTATGGTCTTCAGCTCGCGATGGTCGCTTGTGGCATAACGATCCGAAGGAGATCTTCGCAGGGTTGACCTGGCTGCTCTATCTTCTCCTGCTTGTCTACAGGTCCACTGCGCGATGGCAGGGTCGGAGGGCAGCCTGGATCGGGGTTGCCGGTTTTGCGCTTGTCTTGTGCACGTTTTTTGGAACACGGCTGATGGGAGGATATCACGTATTCGGCTGACCAACCTGTTCACATGTGTCTCCTTGAGTGAAAGCCGGATGTGTAAGGTATGTCGATAGTTCTGGTAGGAGTTAACCACAAAAGCGCTCCTGTCGAGTTGCGCGAATTACTCGCCTTCTCTGAGGAGGCTTGCACCGCTGGCCTGCGCACGCTGGTCGACGGCCAAATTGTGCGCGAAGGGCTTATTGTTTCCACCTGTAACCGCGTTGAAGTACTTTCGGCCATCGCGCCCGAGCAGCTTAACGAAGGCGCCGACCGCATCATTGACTTTCTCAGCGGCTCGAGAAATGTGCCTCGTGAATTCTTTCAACAACATGTCTACCACCACACCGACGACGAAGCTGTGCGCCACGTATTTCGAGTTGCCTCCTCCTTGGATTCAATGGTTATCGGGGAGCCGCAGGTGCTGGGCCAGGTGCGCAGGGCATACTCACTGGCGCTTGAAGCTGGAACGGCGGGTCGCGTCTTGAATCGTCTGGTTCACCATGCCTTTCGCGTAGCGAAACGGGTGCGCAGCGAAACCGGTATCGCCGCCAACGCGATTTCAATCAGCTACATGGCCGTAGAGTTAGGTCGAAAGATCTTCGATTCCTTGAAAGGCCGCACCGTTATGCTGATTGGCGCCGGCGAAATGGCCGAGCTTTCTGCCCGCCATCTCGTCAACGCCGGCGCAGCTCGGGTGCTAATTGCAAATCGAACCGAGGAGACTGCCGAACGTTTGGCGCAAGAGTTTGGCGGTGAAGCAATTGGTCTGAATGAATTATCAGACCACCTGGCGGAAGCAGATATCGTAATCTGCTCTACAGGCGCGCCGGGGTATGTTGTTACTGAGAGTATAGCCCGAGAAGCACTGGAGAAGCGTCGCAATCGGCCGGCATTTTTTATCGATATTAGCGTGCCCCGAAACATTGAACCCGCTGTTGGCGAGCTTCCAAACACCTTCTTGTTTGATATTGACGACCTCGAAGCCGTCATCTCGTCTAACATCCGGGAGCGTGAGCGGGAAGCCGAACGGGCTGAGTTGATTGTGAACTCCGAGATCATGCAGTTTCAGCAGGCGCTCCGGGCCTTGGACATAGGACCAACAATCGGCGCATTGAGACAAAAGCTGCAGGAAATCGCGAAGCTGGAGCTGGCGCGCCAGAGAACTCGGCTCGGTCCACTTACTAAAGAACAGGAGGCAGCAATCGAGGCTCTTTTAGTGGCAACTGTGAATAAGATCTCGCATCCGGTGTTGAGCCAGCTGCGCCGTTCTTACGATGCGAGCGATGCCGACACAATTCAAGCCTGGCGCGATATTTTCGGCCTCGAGGAATAGTTGGTTAACCGTAAAAATGAAGGATTATCTTGCAATTGGCTCTCGAGGTTCGAAGCTTGCTCTGGCTCAAGCAACATGGGTCAAGACAAAGCTCGCGCTTTTAAATCCGACCCTCCCGGTGCGCATTGAAATCATCAAGACCTCGGGTGACATTCGAAGCGAACCTCTTTCTGTCATCGGCGGCAAGGGAGTATTCACCCGTGAATTGGAAGAGGCGTTGCTCGATGGGCGCATCGACATAGCCGTCCACTCTCTGAAGGATCTTCCCACATCACTTCCGCCGCAACTACTAATTGCCGCCATTTGCGAACGCGAAGACCCGAGAGATGCTCTCGTGCTTAACAAGGATGTCGAGATGGCCGGCATATCGATCGACGGCTTGCCTTTACACTCTGTGGTCGGAACTTCGAGCCAGCGAAGATTGGCCCAACTAAAGCACCTCCGTGGTGACCTCGTAGTGAAAGATCTTCGTGGCAATGTGGATACGCGCCTCCGAAAGCTGGATGAAGGTCACTACGATGCACTCATTCTCGCAGCCGCCGGCTTGAGACGGCTTGGTCTCGAGTCTCGGGTCAGCGTGCCAATTCCTTCCGAACAGATGCTGCCGGCCGTTGGCCAGGGTGCGATTGCACTTGAGACGCGCCTTGAAGATCAAGTCGCAATAGAATGGTCGCGGAAGTTGGATCACGAGCCAACGCACATTGCCTGTATTGCGGAGCGTGCAATGTTGCGGGTCCTGGGCGGCGGATGCCAGTTGCCGATTGCCGGCCACGCTGTCGCCTTCTACAAACAACTTCGAATTGATGGTCTCGTGGCTGATTCTCAGGGCAAACAGGTAATCAGAGACCACGTCAGCGGCGCCACCGCCGACGCTGAAAAGTTAGGTGCCGAACTCGGGCAACGACTGCTAGAGCAAGGCGCAAGGTCCTTGTTGGCATAATGAGCACCTCGAAACCAACCGATCATTTGGGACAGGCTCTCGCCCGGCGCACGGTTGTTATTACTCGCGCTCAAGGGCAGGCTGATGAGTTTGTAAAAGAGCTGGAACAATATGGGGCCCGCGTCATTGTCTGTCCCATGATTGAGATCACCGATCCAGAAAACTATCAGCGGCTCGACGAAGCCATTGATCACCTGTACGGATACGATTGGTTGATATTTACCAGCGTTAACGGCGTCGAATACTTTTTCCGTCGCCTTGCCGTTCGTAAGCACGAAGCAAGCGAACTGGATGAATTCCATGTCTGCGCAATTGGCGAGGCAACGGCGGAAAAACTGAACGACTTGCACGTCCACGTCGACCTGGTCCCGGAAGTGTTTAAGGCTGAAGGCATCTTTGAGGCCCTCCAGCGATTTCTAGGCGGACGGGCAGCGCTTGAGGGTCTAAATTTCCTTGTACCCCGTGCCGCTGTGGCGCGCGACTTTTTGCCCCAGGCGCTCGAATCAGCGGGTGCTCGTGTCGACGTAGTGCCGGCCTATCGGACGGTAATTCCCGCAGACGTTGACAGGCACCGGCTTGGCACTCTGGTCGCGGGTGGCGCTGACTGCATTGCCTTCACCAGCTCATCTACGGTTCGAAATCTTGCCCAACTATTTGACACCCGAGATTTGAGTGAGTTGCTTTCTGGAGTAACTGTCGCCTGCATCGGTGAGGTTACTGCTAGAACTGCTAGTGAATTTGGTCTTACTGTAACAATAGAGCCAGCGCAATACACTATTCCTGCCCTCGCCAGCGCAATTGCTGCTTTTTACGGGCAGAATAATGCCAGAGGGAATCTATAGCCACGAAATTTTTACTTAAAAGTTTTTGAGGGTTCGGTTGAATAACCAGCTATGTCTCAGCATAACTACACTAACCGCTTAGTCAATGAAACGAGCCCTTACCTGCTGCAACATGCGCACAATCCAGTGGATTGGTACCCATGGGGCGAGGAGGCGCTGGAGCGTGCTCGCCGTGACCAGAAGCCCATCCTTTTAAGTATCGGGTACTCCGCGTGCCACTGGTGCCACGTTATGGCGCACGAGTCGTTTGAGAACCCGGAGATCGCAAAACTGATGAATGAGAATTTCATCAACATCAAAGTAGATCGCGAAGAGCGACCGGATCTGGATCAGATCTACATGAACGCAGTGCAGATGTTGACGCATCATGGTGGCTGGCCCATGACCGTGTTTTTAACACCGGAGGGAGCTCCCTTCTACGGCGGCACCTATTTTCCACCAGAAGATCGCTACAACATGCCCGGCTTCCCGCGTGTTCTGTCAAGCGTCGCTCAGGCTTATAGCGAACGCTCACAGGATGTTGCGGAGACGGCCGCTTCTATCGTGAGCGAGTTGCAACGTCTGTCAGCGACCGGCGATACGGAAACTCTGACCCCCGACTTTCTTGATGCCGCTTATCAGGGGATTATTCGCAATTACGACCCCGTTTCCGGAGGCTTTGGTGGCGCGCCGAAGTTTCCCCCGGCAATGACCCTTGAGTTCTTGATGCACACCTATCACCGAACCGAAAAATCGCAGGCTCTTGAAGTTGTCGCTAACACTTGCCGCAAGATGGCGCTGGGCGGAATCTATGACCAACTGGGCGGTGGCTTTCATCGCTACTCGACTGATGCGAAATGGCTCGTTCCTCATTTTGAGAAGATGCTCTACGACAATGCTCTGCTGTCGCGACTGTATCTTCACTACTTTCAGCTTACTCACGAACCGTTTGCCCGTAGCATTGCGCAGGGGATCCTTGATTACGTCCTTCGTGAAATGACTGACGCTAACGGCGGCTTCTATTCGACTCAAGACGCCGACTCCGAAGGAGAAGAAGGAAAGTTCTTCGTCTGGACGGCAGAGGAGATCGAGCAAGAACTGGGTGAGATTGATGCACCGCTGTTCTGCGCTTATTACAACGTAACACGCGAGGGCAACTTCGAAGGACGGAACATCCTCAATATTACCCGATCGCAAGAAGAAGTTGCCGCGGCCCAGGACGTCTCCATAGACCTTCTTCTAAACAGCCTGGAGCGGGGCCGCCAGAAGCTGTTTCGCGCACGCGAGTCGCGCGTCAAACCTGGTCTGGATAACAAGATTCTAAGCGGCTGGAATGGCTTAATGCTCGCGAGTTTTGCAGAAGCCGCAGCGATTCTGGAACGTGCAGAATACCTGGAAGCCGCCAGGCGCAATGCCAGATTCGTACTCGATAAGATGCGCCACGGTGGTTCCCTACTGAGGACGTTTGGCAACGGCAGCGCCAAACTCAACGCCTACCTGGAAGACTACGCATTCTATGCCGACGGCCTCTTAGCTCTCTATCAGACTACCGGTGAGCTGGAGTGGCTATTGGAAGCGGTCAGCTTAACAGATCTGATGATTACTGAGTTTTGGGATAGTGAGGCGGGTGGCTTCTTTTTCACAGGAGCGAGTCATGAAAAGCTGATCGTGCGCTCCAAGGATTATTTCGACAATGCCACTCCCTCAGGAAATTCTGTGGCGCTGGATGTCTTGTTACGTCTGGCCATTCTGACCGGTAACGAAGAGTATCGCGAACGCGCGGCCACCATGCTTCGACTAATAGCTCCAACTGCTCGCCGTTTCCCATCGGCTTTTGGTCGCACACTCTGTGCACTAGACTTCTACTTGAACGCACCCAGGGAGATCGCCGTGATCGGTGAACGGCATGGGAAAGAAACTGACATCCTGGTGGGTGAGATTTGGCGGCACTACCTCCCTAACAAGGTGGTCGCCCAGGCTTCCCCTGGAGACGAGACGGCCGCCACGACCGTTCCTCTGGTCCGCGGACGACGCCAAATAGACGGAAAAGCGACCGCATATGTCTGCGAGCATTATGCCTGTAAAGAGCCCGTGACAGAGCCCAGTGCGCTTCGAAAACAACTATCACGAGCGTCGATAGCCAGCCCTTCTTAACTTTAGCCATCTGCCGGGACTCACCTGTCTTGAGTTTTGAGGAATTTCTTGACTCCGGCCAGAGCACGCGGCTATATTTGCTTCCGTGTCAAACACTGTTGGCGTTTGGCAAACCAGCGGTTTCTCGCATTAGCTAATCCAAAGCCCAATTTTCCCCCAGATCCGGGAGCGGAATATTCAACCCCAGATAGAACAACGCAACTGGAAGAGCGCGGCTGTCTTAGGCGGCATTTCTGCTGTGAGCCTACTGCTTATGTTCGGCGCACTGGTCTCCACAATCAAACTGCCTTTCTTGACCAGGGCAGGATCCTTGTCGTGGCTAGTCCTGCTAGTTCTGACTTTGGCGGCCAGCCGCTTTACAGTGTCGATTACCAGTACCGATGGAATCAGCCAGAGCCGCAAGTCTGTCGCCGATGCTTTCATCTTTCTTTCCGTGATTTTGTATGCAGTTCCACCGGCCGACACTGCAGGTCCGGCCACGCTGCTGGCTGCGATTGTAGGTTTTGTTTCAACTTATGGACTCACCAACCGGAGAGAGCTCGTCTTTACTACGGCCATAGCGATCATCTCGACGTTCATCGCCGCGTCCTGTTATGGCGTACTGGTCGACTTCTTTGCAGGCAATGCAAACATCAGCTTGGAAAACGGCCTTCCTGTTAACATATTTCTCGTACCCATCTGCACCTTGGCGGTGCTCCAATACTTCTTAAGCACGCTGGCCACTTCTTCTTTTCTCAGCCTCGATGCCGGCAAGCTCGATCTCTTGCCCTCACAGGAGAGCGTCGTCTGGACATTGACAACACAGGTAGCCGGAGCTGCATCGGCGGTCCTTTTCTTCTCGGCAATTCGCGGCGGCGGCGTGTCTTACGTACTCCTGGGCCTACTGATCACCGGCCTCGTTCATCTGTTATATCGCTTCAATGAAAAGAGTTTGAATGACGTGCGTATTGCCGAGGCCGAACAGCGACGGCATGTTGAGGAGATGGCCCGGATTCACATGAATACCATCGAGTCGCTCGCGATCGCCATCGACGCAAAGGATCAAACAACGCACGGGCACGTCCGTCGCACGCAGATCTACGCTTCGGAAATGGGCCGGCTCTTCAAGGTAAGCGGGTGCGAACTCCAAGCACTCTTTGCCGGAGCCCTTCTGCATGACATCGGCAAGCTGGCCGTGCCGGAGTACATACTTAATAAGCCAGGCAAACTTACTGAAGCTGAATTCGCCAAGATGAAGATCCACCCTACGGTGGGAGGCGACATTCTCAGGCGGGTAAACTTTCCTTACCCGGTCGAAGACATTGTTCGCTATCACCACGAAAAGTGGGACGGCAGCGGTTACCCAAAAGGGCTGCGCGGCGAAAGCATCCCGCTAGTTGCGCGAATCATATCTGTTGTCGACTTCTATGATGCGACTCGTTGCGATCGTCCTTACCGCAAGGGCATGAAACGCGAAGATTCGCTTAGCCTGTTGCGAGGGATGGCTGGCAGTGCTTTTGATCCACGCGTCGTGGAGAAGTTCATCGAACATGTTGAGGAGTTTGACCGGCTCATAGATTCGGAAGATATCCAGGAGCAAGTCGCTTCCGAAACCCTTGATGTGGATTATCAAACAAAGACGAGACCTGATGCTGGTCTGGCTGCCGATGTGCTTGGCACCCCGGATGATTCAGCGGGCTTTAGATCCATTACCGAGGCCCAACGGGAAGTCTTCGCATTACATGAGATTGCCCAAACCATCGGTTCATCTTTGAATCTCAATGATACTGTCACGCTCGTTGCCAATAAGCTTCGGGCCATAGTTCCTTTCGACACTTGCATCATTTTTGTGGTCGATGAGAAATCAGGCAAAGCGACCGCTGTGCATGTGGCGGGAGAGCACCACGATCTGTTTTTGCGCCGTAGAATGAACGTTGGGGACGGAATCACGGGTTGGGTGATTGCTAACGCTCGTTCGATGTGTAATGCCTCCCCCGAGCTTGACCTGGTCGGCATTCCCGAAGATGTTTCTACACAATATCGAGGCGTCCTGGTTTCACCGCTGCTTAGAGAAGACGGCGCTTTTGGGGCCATTACTCTCTATGCGAAGAGTCGTACTTCCTATACCACCGAACACGTGCGCCTGCTCGAGTCGGTAGCGCAACATGCCTCCAGCGCACTCAATAATGCCCTTACTTTTGAAAAAACGAAGGAGAGTGCGCTCACCGACCCCTTAACAGACCTGCCCAACGCGCGCGGGTTTTATATGATGCTTGAACAGAGGTTGGCTGAGTGTCAGCGCATGGGCCGCGAGTCGCTAGCGGTCATTAGTATGGACATTGATGACTTCAAGGGCGTCAATGATCAGTATGGGCATGCCATAGGGGATCGCGTGCTCGCGAGCGTGGCCAGTGTGATTCGTAAGGAACTGCGGCAAATGGATATCTTAACGCGCTACGCCGGCGATGAATTCGTGGCCATCATGCCGATGGCTTCAAGCAGTATGGCTGGATCAGTCGGAGAGCGAATACGTCACTCCGTCGAGTCGCAGAAATTTCCGGTTCGCACGGGCAAAACCGTGACCCTGGGTGTAAGTATGGGGATTGCTTGCTTTCCCGATGAGGGCGGAACAACCGAGGAGTTGCTTACAGCCGCCGCGCGCAACATGCAGCGTGATAAGCATTCACGCAAAGCCGTAATAACAATGGCAAATACTCCCGTCACCGCAATTGAGAGCCTCAGATAACCAGCTCGGTCCTCATATTTCCTAAAGTGCGTACGCCAGAGCGGTGTACGCTTTTTGTTTGCCCGCTACCAGCGCTGATCTAAGCCGTAGACGCATTGGTGATGGTTGCGTTAACCCTAAACCATGCCACACTTTCACCAATCTCAGCCCGGATGACCTCTTTTTGCGTGGCCCTGCCAAACTCGCGTATAATTCGAGGTTCCAACCGTCATGATGTTACTGACTGAGGTCTATCATTACCTGGATATCGACTGCACATGAGTAAACAAACAGCGGAATCACCTTCACGCGCTCGAGCAGAAGAGCAAAGCGCTACGGGCGTGATGGAGGAAGCGTCGGTGGCGACCTTCGAGTCAGGCCTCGACAAAGACCGCAAGACTATTAAGCAGCAGCAGAAAACTCGTGTCGAAGGGTTCGATCGCGACACTCTCCTCAAACTTTATTACCAGATGCTTCTTATTCGACGCTTTGAGGAGAAGTCAGCCGAGGCCTATAGTCTGGGCAAGATTGGTGGCTTCTGCCATCTATATATTGGTCAAGAGGCCGTTGCTGTCGGAGCGATCTCGGCAATCCGCAAAGATGATTACGTGCTTACCAGCTACCGTGAACACGGACATGCTATCGCCAAGGGCATGTCTCCAGAATCGGTCATGGCCGAATTGTTCGGTCGAGTAGGTGGTTGTTCGCATGGTAAAGGCGGTTCCATGCACTTGTTCGATAAGGAACTTAACTTTCTCGGCGGTCATGCAATCGTTGGAGGTCAAATCCCGCTGGCGACAGGTGTCGCTTTTGCAGCCAAATATAAAGGCACTGATCGAGTTGCGTTGTGCTTCTTTGGAGAGGCTGCGGTTAACCAGGGAGTGTTTCATGAATCACTGAACATGGCTCAACTCTGGAAACTTCCCTGCATCTATATCTGCGAAAACAATCAGTATGGCATGGGTACATCGCAGGAACGGGCAATGTCTCTCAAGGATGTAGCCCAAAAAGCTTGCGCTTATGAGATTGCCGCCGAATTCGTTGATGGTATGGATGTACTGGCCGTGCGCGAAGCGACTGAACGAGCCGTAGAGCGCGCGCGCCGCGACTTTCTCCCCACGTTGCTTGAGGTGCGAACCTATCGCTTTATGGGCCACTCCATGTCGGATCCCGGAAATTACCGCACACGCGCCGAGATCGAACGCTACCAGGAACGCGATCCCATCAAACTCTTTTCGGCGAGTCTGAAGGAAAAGAAGATAATCGATGATGCTGGTTTGGGGGAGATCGATGAACGTGTACGCGCAGAGGTTGAGAAGGCCCTACGCTTTGCCGAAGAGAGTCCGGAACCGCCTGCCGAGCATTTGTACTATGACGTTTATGCAAATCCAATAACCACCGCACCAGAAGAGAACTAAAGGTAAAGTCTCAATTGGCCGTCATCACAATACGCGAAGCACTGAATCAAGCGATCCGGGAGGAGATGCTTAGGGATGAGAACGTCTTCCTGATGGGTGAGGAAGTTGCCGCTTACCAGGGCGCTTACAAGGTGACCAAAGGCTTGCTCCAGGAATTGGGAAGCAAACGGGTCATAGACACACCGATAACGGAGCTTGGTTTCGCGGGGCTGGGCGTGGGTGCGGCGATGGTCGGTCTGCGACCGATTATCGAGTTTATGACATTCAACTTCTCGATCCTGGCCACAGACCAGATTATCAACTCGGCGGCAAAAATGCTCTATATGTCAGGAGGACAATTCAAGATTCCCATTGTTTTTCGAGGGCCGGGCGGTTCGGCGTTTCAGGTTTCCTCCCAACACTCACAAGCGCTCGAATCCTGGTTTGCATACTTTCCCGGGCTCAAGGTGGTGATGCCCTCGACTCCAGCTTATGCGAAGGGGCTGTTGAAGTCATCGATTCGTGATGACGACCCCGTGATCTTCATTGAGCAGGAACGGATGTACGGTAACAAAGGTGAAGTACCGGAAGGGGAAGATTTCACAATTCCGTTGGGCGTTGCCGACATCAAGAGAGAGGGTACCGACGTCACCATTGTCGCGAGATCGCTCATGGTCCCCGTGGCCTTAAAGGCAGCCGACGTGCTCGCCAGCCAGGGTGTCAGTTGTGAAGTGGTTGACCCACGCACTATTCGTCCCCTTGATATAGGGACGATCGTCGAGTCAGTAAAAAAGACGAATCGAGTGGTGGTCGCCGAGGAGACTCATCCGTTTTGCGGCGTTGCTGCGGAAATCAGCACGGAAATAATGGAGAGGGCATTCGATTATCTTGATGCTCCGGTTAAGCGCGTTTCGGGCGCGGATGTCCCCATGCCTTACGCTAAAAAGTTAGAGAATCTCGCGATCCCCGGCGTCGAGCAAGTCGTCGCCGCAGTGCGCGAAGTAGCGTATCTCGACTGAAGCACACAATTAGGAAGAATCGGAAAATGGCAACTCAAGTAGTCATGCCTAAACTGTCTCCTACTATGGAGGAAGGGCAGCTTTCACGGTGGCTCAAGAAAGAAGGCGAAACGGTTGCAATGGGGGAGCCACTCGCTGAAATCGACACGGACAAAGCCACGATGGAGATGCAGGCTCTGACGACTGGGGTACTGCGCAAGATCCTGATCAAAGAGGGCGAATCAGCTCCTCTGGGCCAGCCGATTGCCATCATTGGCCAGGCTGAGGAAGATATTTCCGGCTTATTAGGCCAGCAGCAGCCGCAGGCTAAAGCAGAACCCGCCGCACAGAAGGCAGAAGCAGCTCCGCAAGGCCAGCAACCGGCAGCGGGCAATGGTGGCAAGCCTGCAGTTACAAAGCAACCCGAATCTACAGGACGACTTATCGTTTCTCCGCTCGCGGCTCGGATGGCGGCGGAGGCTGGCATCGACCTGCGCTCCCTGAACGGTAGTGGACCCGGCGGCCGTATCATCAAGAGGGATATCGAGTCAGCACTTAGCCAGCCAAAGGCCGTATCTCCAGAGTCACCGGCTCGCCATTTACGCGCAGTGGAGCCTTCGCCCGCTTACGCGCCTGTAACGGCCGCTGCATCGGCCTATCGTGATGAGCCGGCCAGTGAGATGCGGCGAACGATTGCTCGCCGGTTGGTTACATCCCTTGGCCCCGTGCCGCATTTCTTTTTAACATCCGAAATCGAGATGGATCGTGCTGCCGAGATGCGGCGCAATATTAACTCGCTGGATCCAGAACTAAAGATCAGCATTAACGACATCATTATCAAGATTTCGGCCGCGGCATTGTTACAACATCCGCAAGTAAATGCGTCGTACCAGGACAAAGCAGTTAGATACTACAATCATGCCGACATCGGCGTAGCGGTGGCGATCGAGGATGGGCTAACAACTCCGGTGGTCCGTTCGGCTGAGCAGAAATCATTGAGCCAGATTGCCAGAGAAGTGCGTGACCTGGCCGAACGAGCGCGCAACCGGAAATTGAGGCCGGAAGAGTATACAGGCGCTAGCTTTTCAATCAGCAATCTTGGCATGTTTGGTATCGAGGAATTCACTGCGATCATTAATCCACCTGAAGGGGCCATACTCGCTGTTGGAGCGATGTCGGCGAAGCCGGTGGTTCGAGACAATGAGATCCTGGTCCGACAAATGATGCGGGTAACAATGTCCTGTGACCATCGCGTTATCGATGGCGCGACGGGCGCGAAGTTTCTACAGACATTGAAGAAATATTTGGAAAACCCGCTGTATCTGGTCGTCTGACGATGACTAAACTGCCAGCTTCACTGGAGCCCGATCCGGTCGTTGAAGTTTATAAGAAAGACATAGACTTCAGCCTGAATCTCGAGAATCTCCGTCTAACTGTGGAAGAGAGATTCAAGAAATTGATGGCGCTGCAGCGGTTCGCCGAAGAGCTGCGGCGTGCGGACAAGAAACGGTTAAGAGATGACCGACTATGAGGCGCTGATTCGCCTGCTCACTGAGAGCAATGTCGAATTCATTATCGTCGGCGGCGCCGCTGCCACAGCCCATGGTTCCGCTCGGCTCACGGAAGATCTGGACATTGTTTACGCACGCAGTAGTGAGAATGTTGCGCGCCTTGTGAGTGCGCTACGCCCTTATCAACCATACCCGCGTGGTGCAGTGCCAGGTTTACCGTTTCAATGGACCGAGCGCACGATCATAAACGGGTTGAATTTCACTCTCATAACCTCAATAGGAGCAATCGACCTGTTTGGCGAGCTTATCGGAGGCGGCGGGTTTGCAGATCTGTTACCCGATTGCCTCGAGTTAAAGTTATTCGGTACGTCTTGTTTATGCCTCAGTTTGGAACGCCTCATTCAAGTCAAGCGGGCGGCGGGTCGCCCCAAGGACCTGGAGGCAATTGCCGAATTGGAGTTGTTACTTGCGGCACAGCGCCCTGAGCGATAACCTGGCCCAGTACCGCTCTTAATTCAATCGTGCAATTGTTCTCCCGCTACAAACACCACTCCTCGGCTCCTCACGTCGCACTTATCCTGGTGCAGCTATTCTTTGGTACCTGGCCCGTCGTTGGGAAGATTGTACTGCGTTCGATCCCCAGCACTGGTCTCGTTGCCTTTCGCGTCACCGGTGCCGCTGTGGCTTTTGCGATTCTGCGGCGAAGGTTGGGCCGCCTTGGCAAATTGTCGAAAAGGGATCTCGCCTGGCTGGTTTTGTGCAGCTTGCTCGGCGTCATCTTGAATCAATTCCTCTTCGTCAAAGGTTTGTCGCTGACAACGGTCATCAATGCGACCTTGCTCGGCACAACCATTCCTGTTTTCACGCTCGTGATCAGCATAGCCCTTGGGCACGATCGCCCTTCGCTGCGGCGCGTCGCCGGCATCCTACTAGCGGCGGCTGGCGTCATCTATCTGGTTGATCCTTTGCGCGCGACCTTCTCTTCAGAGACGACTATGGGAAACGTGCTTATAGTTGCTAATTCCCTCTCCTATGGAGCCTACATCGCCATCTCGGGAGGCCTCTTTCGGCGCTACGGCGCTTTAAACGTCATTACCTTGATGTTTCTGATTGGCGCGATTGTGACGTTGCCGGTTGGTGGACTGACATTAGATCGGGAACGCCTCGAGAGCGCTGGCTTGATTGTATGGCTTTCTCTCGTCTACATCGTAGTTGTGCCGACAGTCGGGGCCTATTACCTAAACGCCTGGGCACTCACTAAAGTCAGACCCAGCACGGTCGCTACCTACATCTACCTGCAACCGCTGATCGCCTTCAGTATTGCTCCACTTGTGTTAGGTGAGAAGTGGAACTCCAGAACACTCATCGCCTCGCTGCTGATTTTCGCTGGCGTGGGACTGGTAACAAAGCGCGGTCGGAGCAGCGCAGTTAAAGAAGTAGCAGAACATCCCGAGGCTCTTGCTCACTAGCTTGTTAATGTTAGGAATTGGAACACGACGCTCGGCGCGAGATGCCCCGTTTCGATACGAGACAGTTCTGTGAAACTATATTTAACTCGCGTATAGATGCCACTATGGTACTTTAACTCTCTGTTAGAAAGTGGGTTCACCCCTGTCGACCCGAGGTATCCGGGGGTGGCATGCTCATTGCCAACTCCCCAATCGGCTCGGACGCCGGCATTCGTCTGGAGGACCCATTTAACGGGAGAGAGGAGTGAGCGTATGTTGTGGACTATCTTTGTGATCCTTTTGGTTCTTTGGTTACTTGGCGTGGTTAGCAGCTACACCATTGGTGGGTTTATTCATCTGCTGCTTGTGTTGGCTTTGGTGGTATTGCTAATCAACATTATCGGCGGGCGAAGAACCGTCGTCTAACCGCCAAATTTAATATCCATTTTGGGCGCCATGCGGCCGCCGATGACTACTCCTTCGGTTTTGGCCAGGGCGCCCACCTTTTCATTCCAGCAGAGCAGTTGTAACGCGCCCTATGGGATAGAGATTCATCTCCTGATCCCAGTAGGGGGACCGTTTGTAGAAGAACTCCAACCGCTCGTCTGCACTGGCCATAAATTTATTGTCGATCGACAGCTGCTGTAAAAATTCTGTCCGTAATGCGGAATCTCCAGAAATCATGTCTCGGGCCAATTTTTCCAAGACATAACTTTCGGCGTATTCCTTCTGCTCAAAAATAGCATTGAAGAAGCCCCAGCGGACAAACGAATCCGCGGCCAGCGGCTCCAGAAGGTTAATCGCAACTTTGGCAGAGGCTTGGGCCAACGGCAGCAGCGCCGCGCCGGGAAGAAATTGCCGCTTCTGGCAAACCTTTTGGACGTTGAAGCTGGGCATTAGACGCCCCTCGAAAGGGCCTCCGGCCCACGTGACGTCTGTGAACTTGTAACACTCAACCTCCAGATCAAGGGAACGGGTGGTTCGCTCCATTTCGAGTCCGTGCGCTTCCAAAACGGCTATGACCTCAGTCCATTGAACCGGCACAATGTAATAGAGCGGCGGAGCGACTGCATGTTTGATCCTGAACGTGTCGTACATGGGAACCGTGAGGTTAAGAGGGTCTGTCTCATATACGACACGCACTGCACCTGAAACCTCACTTACTTCCGTATGATACTGAACCGCTTTCAGGTGATACGGTCGTGATTCATCCGTCAACTCAAAATCCAGCGGATAGTTCCTTTTCACGTCGTAGCTGCCACCGGCAGTTATGGTTTGCGCCTCTGCCTCGCGAACAGCATCCCGCAGTCGATCGGGATCTCTATTCACTTCTTCCAGGGTAAAGCGAAGAAAGTCGTAAGTTCCTAAAACTCGGGAACGGTAGCCCTTTAGCATGTGGGTCTCAATTAGAATGCCGGGACGATTTCGCAGCGGTGTGTAGCCAGTTGAGAAGCGAGGACTACCGTTGAAATCGAGAATGCCCTGGCGCAGGTCGCGATTATCTTTGAACTCCAGATACCATGAAACAACATTTCCCGCCGCTTCTGTTGCTGCGGCAACTCGCTCCTGGATGACTGCTCTCTCCCAGGCCAGGACGCTCGCCGCGACGCCTTCATGGTGTTCGTGATGGTAAGTGATATTGTACTGATAGTCGGCGCCATCAGTTACGTGGCAATCAATGAAGAGGTGCGGCCTCCAGCGGTTCCACAGCGCCAACCAGGCACGTGTCTCGGGCGTGTCTACCTTCATATAATCGCGATTGAGATTCTGATAGGTTCTGGTCGTGCGCCATCCCATCTCTGCCGGGCCGTTCTGGTTGATGCGATTAAACGGACTGGAGCGCTCGTGACCGTCGGTGTTGTAGATGGGAATAAAAAGAACAACTACGTTTTTGAGCAGCCCCGGCAAGGCATTGGTGATTGTGATGTCTCGCAAAAGTGCCAACCCGGCGTCCTTGCCATCAGGCTCTCCGGCATGGATGCAGGCCTGTATAAGCACCACCGCGCGACCATCTTTTTCGGCAACCTCAGGCGTAAACGCATTATCCGATGCGGCAATAACCAGCGGTAGCTCTCGACCTTCACCACTTCTGCCGAAGCTTTGATAACGAATGAGCGATGAGCCGGCTTCTAAGCGCCGTGCATATTCAATGGTCTCTGCGTACCGTGGTGTTTCGCGATATTCGGTTTTCTCAGCATGAGTTTGCCACTCAGGCGCAACTGGCGGTGATTGACGTCCAGACATCAATTAACTCTATCCATTCTGCATCTTCCTTAACAAAGCTTTCGGCGGCAGGAGCGGCATTCGGTGCGGCGCTTCGCGTTCAAAGTGCCACAGTGTACGCAGCGAACGTACATCGTACGAGCGAACCAGCTCGTTAGGATCGCGCTAATCCCAAGTACGGCAATTAGAACGATGGCATTGAGCAGCAGTTCCTTCAAATTTTATGCTTCTCTACGGGGTTCCTCTGATACGCGAGGCCACGTTCAAATCCTAGCTGAAAAGCTTCGTCAGGGCCCGCGTCGCCGAAGGCCTTTTCAAATTCCAGTTTCGCCTCTGCGGTGGACTTTCCGCGCATTCTGACGTTTAGGGCGGCTTCGAAACCACGGCGATAACTTGGCTCATTGCGGCTAAAGTCACTGCCAATTGAACGTCCAAAGCCTCGCCTGCTGCCATGCCGGTGATGGTCCCACCAATTCCCAGGATAGCTGCGCCCAGGAGGCCACCGACTATAACTGGTCCTAGCCCAGGTACCAAGAGACTAGCGACAGCAGCGCCCAGCGATGCTCCGCCAGCTACACCCATGGCAGCGACGACTGCGCCGCCCATCGCCTTAGCCAGAACGGCGAAGAACACAAATCGTTGAGGAAATCAGAAAAGGTATGTTAGAGTCGATTGGATTCTTACATTGAAGCGGGAACGTAAAAGTGTACGATATTGTTGAAAAATATTGGCCAATGTCAGTCGGTGATGGTAAAGCCACCCGCCGAAAAAAGCCACGCATCCTGGCGATTACCACCGACTGTTGCACTGGTTGCGCCGGCTCACCGGCATGCATTGAGTATTGTCCGATCGAAGCATGCATGTTCTGGGTGCCCGACGAAGACCATCCGCCTTTTGGCCGGATTGAGGTGGATCCCTACCTTTGTATTGGTTGCCAGAAGTGCACTAGTAAAGGACCAGATGGCGCGTTCCTGGATGGCTGTCCCTGGGATGCAATTGAGATGGTGCCGACTGAGGATTGGGAGTCTCTTCACGGCATTTCGCTTCCCGATGCACCGCCGCTTCCTCCTGGCCCTTGAGAGTTTGATTGCCGTCCTCGAATACTTTCCGCCGTCAGAGTGGCTTGTTTTGTAATCCGCTCGGAAAAGCCAACACCCTGAGTAAATTGTTCGACCATGGGCAAGTCCTCGTTCTGACCCACAAGCGAAAGACCACGCAGAGCTTCCCATATGCTGGCTTCGTCAGATTGGATAGTAACTATTGTATCGCCCGCTGCAAGGCTCGCGCTTGGGTTGACCAGAACATCGGTGATCCGGCCTGGCAAAGGTGAGCGAATCTCAGTAGTGCTTTCAGCTTGTTGCAAACGCGCCAGTAAGGCGCCGCGAGAAACGTCGGAGCCCGCCCGGAGAGTGCTGGCGACGATGCCCGGCGTTTTTGCACGCACTGAGTAGAGTCCGAGGATGGAGTGCAACTCACTTCGGCCACTCGCATCTCTGAATCTTACCAGCGCCAGAGCTGCATTTCTTCTTACTACGGGTTCAGAATCAGCAAGCAGTTTCAGCAAGGCCTGATGAAATTCCTCCGATTGGTTGTCAAACCCCATTAGCCATGCCACGGTCAGCCGAAACTCCGTTTCCGAGCTTCCAGCCAGACTGAGAATCTGCGAATACCACCGCTTAGCGCCAGGATCGCCGCGTTCGATCTGTTGTTGCACCTGAAGAAGCGCATGCTGAACGCGTCGTGGATGCCGCTCATCCGTCAGGTAAGTTGAGATATCAGCGTCGGAAAGTCCGCGACCAAACCAGGTGAAGTACCAGCTAAGGAATACGGCTACAACAAACAATAGCGCCAGAAACAGAAAAGGGCCCGAGGCTCCAAATCTCTTTGAGACTTGAGTGTTGACAGCCAGATGGGGATTGTTTCCGTTGCCAAGCATGCGCACTATGCCCAAATTTGATACAGCATCAGATAGACGAGCACTCCGGTTACCGACACGTACAGCCAGAGCGGCAGTGTCCAGCGCGCGATCCGTTTATGCCGAACGAAATCTGCCCTAAATGCACGGGTGATTGTAACAAGCACTAGCGGGACAATCACAACCGCGAGAACCGTGTGGCTCGTCAAAATCGTGAAGTAGAGCAGACGCGCCAGTCCTTTACCGGGAAAGCGAGTAGTGCCGTGAAAGTAATGGTAGGTAACGTAAGAGAGCAGAAAAACTATTGAGGCCGCAAGCGCTGCGAGTTGACAATTGCGATGACGCCGAATCTTCCCCTGACGGATTTGTCTGTAACCGGCTACCAGGAAGATGGCACTCGTAGCGTTCAGGACCGCGTTCACGTGCGGCAGGAGAGATAAGTATTTCGGCATGAAGAATATGCACTATCCCAAAAGTCTATTGATGAAGTCAACACGCCGGTTTGTCTGCAATTACCAGGTAGTCAAGTGCGTAACTTATCGTGTCGCAACGCTTCTTTCCCCTTCGAACTCAAGGAGTAAAAATCGTTTCCCTTTTCGTCGAGTAGTCCATCCCTCCCTAGCCGTTCCACGCAGTCAAAAACTGCCTCCCTTGCCTCAGGGTCGTTACCGCCTGCCTCAAATAGCGAATGAAGGTCAAGAGTCTCCTGCTGCAGGTCATTGAACATATCCAAGATGCGACGAGTCAGTTGGTCCACGGCGGCCCTTTCCGGGAGAGGAGATTACACATCCTCAGGCCGCGCTTGCGCCTGACCCATCTGCGTGACGAGCGCACGCACATCGGGCGGCACGGGGCGTCCTTTGGCATCAAGCAATGGAGGTGAGGATGACGCGGCCAGCTCGGCGCTAGTTGAAGAAGACCGCTTTACAAATGGCAGCGGCAGGCGTCCTTCAGATTTCAGGTAAAGGAGAGGATTTACCGCAAACATCAGCGCCATAACCAGGCAGACCAGGGTAACAAAGAGGTTATCAGTGCTCAGGAACTCACCGGACAAGAAGGCGTTCAAAACTGCGAAGCCGATGAAACCGAGGGCCGCCACGATGCAGAGGAGATTCAAGAGTCGGAGCTCATTCTTCATCACGCTTACTTCAACCTCAGGTATCATCGTAACAAGCTGCCGCTGCTAAGGGAAAGTTCCACTTTCAATGCTTGGCTTTTCCCGCCGGTTTAGGCTTTTCCGACATCTCCTCATAGCCACACCGCTCACATTGCCAGATCGGAAACACGGCGTTTGGATCGGTCGTGCTCTGATACACTGCTCGGTTCGAGGGAATGATTTTGCCACCGCAGCGAGGGCAAGATCGGCCGCGAGTCGTGCGGCGCGCTACGTCGAGAGCTAGCGGATTCTCATCCTCAGACATATGCGACGAAGTCAGCCAGGAACCTGATTGAATAACGAATTGCCATCATTAGCACTTAACTCGCCTTATCATCATCCTTGACATCCGGTTCTTCGGCAGCTCCCCGGTATCGTCGCAGAGCCAAAAAGATTGAGCAGAACATCGCAACTGGCGGCACCAACAATACGAGCACTCCAATATTGAAGTTTCTGATGAAGTGGGCGTTTCCGGATCCTGCCAGCGATGCGCGGCACATTGCACACTGTCCCACTCCCGTAGCAGAAAGGATCAGCAGAGCAATTACTGCCAGTGTTAAAACGGTCAGCGAGCGAGTGATGTGCCTGATCATGAAAACTAATGACTCTCTTCTACAGTGGCCGGCGGTGTCTCCTTAAATTGGTAACGCAGATCAGAAGATCTGAAACTATCCGGAAAGAAGAACAAGAAGAGGAGGCAGATGCATACCACCAACACCGGCACTATAGTAAGCACCAGACTAAGGCGCTCAAATTTCAAATGCATGAAATAGGCGACAATAAGCGCCGCTTTGATGATCGACAAACCCATCAAGATGGTCAACATGAAATGAATTGGCATCGGACGGTAAGCGAGAACTATCTCTATTAAGGTTAACCCCAAGAGCCAGCCCCAGATCGAGATGAACAGTTTATTGGTGCCCGCGAAGTGTTCTTCCATGTGTGCACTCATCTCTGGTTCCTCCAAAGCAGAATTTACCGGGCCAGGTGCCCGCCTACATCTACCGACAGAATGTAGATTAGTGGAAACACAAACATCCAGACCAGATCTACGAAGTGCCAGTACAGCCCACTGATCTCGACGTCTTCATGCCTTAGCTTATTAACCCTTGCGGCTACGACGCCTAGATATATTGTTCCCGTGAAAACGTGAAACATGTGGAGTCCGGTAATGGTGAAGAAAGTTGCCCCAAACAGCGGTGACGGTAGTGAACCGTCGGCAGGCGTAAAAACAGTTATCCAGTGCGCAGGTAGACTGAAAGGACGTAGACCTTCACTTATAAGGTGATCCCATTCGATGAGGTGGAGCACAATAAACGCGAGCCCGAAAAAGATGGTCGCTAGAATCCACTTGCGCGCCTTGCTTTTCTCCCCTTTGCTGGAAGCCGACACGCCAAAAACCATTGTCAGACTGGAAGACAACAGGCAAAACGTCATCACGGACGAAAAGACTATGCTGGGGAAGAAGGGAAAGGGCGTCGGCCAAACGTTCGAAGCGCGCAGGTAGCCGTAACCAATCAGCAGCGCCGAAAACGTCAAAGAGTCAGAAACGATAAATAACCACATTCCCAACTTTCGATGGCCAACGCGATATGGTAGAACACCTCCGCCCCAGTCGGTCGCAGTGAAATGCGCTGCACGTGCTTCAGTACTCACCAGGGTTCACCTCCAAAGGAATAGGAGTAGGAATAGATAGATCCAGAGTCCGTCCATGACATGCCAGTAGAGTGTTACTGCGTCAGCGGCCAACTGCCGCCCCGCTGCTGCCCGTTTGTTGCCCAGGGGCTTCAGTGATCGCATCCAAAGATAGCCGAGTGCGACCAGGCCACCAATAAGGTGTACTCCATGTGTAGCGGTCAACAAGTAAAAGAATGAACTATGGGGGTTGGTGGCCAGGTAAACTCCAGCTCTCGCAAGCTGTCGCCAGGCGAGCGCCTGAGAAAGTAAGAATGCCGTTCCCAGCAAAATCGAGGCGCCAAGCCAGCGAAAAAACCAGGTCTCGTTCCGGGCTTTGAGATACCTGCGAGCTGCTTCAAGGGTGCCGCTGCTGACAGCGATAAGAGCCGTGCTCAAAAGGAGGATGCGCGGCATAGAAAGCGGTTGCCAATCATTAGAAGAAGCTGCCCGGACGATGTAGGCGCTGGTGAGTGAAGTAAACAGCATCAACACGCCGGCAATGGCAACCCACATGCCGATACGATAGCGACTGTCCGTGTCTGTCTTTGAGAAGCCGGATTTGACTGCAATTACCATGTGTTGCGTTTCACTTCCAAACTAGCAGGAGAAGAAACAACCAGAGCCAAAGACCGTCCATAGCATGCCAATAGAGCGCAACCACCTCGGCCGCTGTGATGGTTCTTTCGGAGACTAGCAGCTCTTTTCTCCGTTTCAACCTCAAGATTAGATAGAAGAGCCCGAGAATGCCTCCGATTAGATGGACGCCATGCACTCCGGTAAAAAAGTAGAAGAAGGAGCTGTGCGGATGGCTGGCAAAATAGACGCCCTCGGCTGCAAGTTCTCGCCAGCCCGTAAGTTGTGCTGCCAGAAAAGCCAACCCGAGCAATAGAGTCAGCCAAATCCATCGCAGGTACTTGATCTGTGCTCCCTGCTTCAAAGATCTCTTCGCCTTTTCAAAACTCAAGCTGCTAAGCAAGATGACACCAGTACTTAGAAAGAACATGCGCGGCATAGCCACGGGCCGACTTTGCCCGCCGGATGAGAGGATGATGTAGGCACTGGACAAAGCCGCAAACATCATCACTACCGCAGCCAGCACAACCCACATGGTGATGCGGTAGGTTGCGGGGGAAAAACGACGGCCACGCTCGTCGTGTTCGCCCCCTTTTCCATTGCCACTCGGCCCTTTCCCGTTTGGACCGGGAAATCGGGGCCCGCCCCCAATCCTTGTTCCTTCCTTCCTTCCGACCTTAGTGTCTGTGACCCTCGTGGCCATCGCCGCTTGTAACCTCTGAGCCCGGCTCGGTCTGCATCACATAATCGTTGGGGGCACCCGGCACTGCAAATTCGTAAGGTCCTCGATAGACAGTTGGCAGCAGCCCGGCAAAATTGTCATGCGGCGGGGGCGTGGCTGTGGTCCACTCAAGAGTAGTTGCTTCCCAGGGATTGTCTTCAGCTCTTCGGCCCCTAAAGAGGCTCCATACCAGATTGGCGTAGAACAGCAACTGGGCTAGAATTGTAATAATCGCCGCAATAGAGACAAACATGACGAGCGGATGCAAGGTTTTTAGAAACTCGTATTCCGTAAACTGGGCAAAGCGTCGCGGCATCCCTACCATTCCCATGGTATGCATAGGCACGAAGATACAATAGACACCGACAAAGGTAATCCAAAAATGGATCTTGCCGAGCGGTTCATTCATGAATCTCCCAAACATCTTCGGAAACCAGAAGTAAGTGGCCGCGAACATGCCGAAGATCGAGGCCACCCCCATCACCAGATGGAAGTGAGCGAGCACGAAATACGTATCGTGCATTGGGAGATCGAGCGAAGTCTGTCCCAAAACAAGTCCTGTAATACCGCCCGCCACAAAGAGAGAAACAAACCCGAGAGCAAAAAGCATTGGTGTGGTGAAGCGAATTTTGCCGCCCCAAAGCGTGCCTAGCCAGTTGAAGGTCTTCACTGCCGAAGGAACTCCAATAGAGAGCGTGAGGATCGAAAAGGTCATTGCCGAGTAAGGACTCATGCCGCTAATGAACATGTGATGTCCCCAAACAAAGAACCCCAGCAGGCCAATAGCGAATATTGCAAAGACCATCGCGCGATAACCAAACACCGGCTTTCTGGCAAACGTCGACAGGATATGCGACGTGGCTCCCATGCCGGGGAGTATCGCAATGTAAACTTCAGGGTGACCAAAGAACCAGAAGAGATGTTGCCAGAGAATCGGTGAACCGCCCGTATGCAGCGGGAAGGACTCTTGCGTACCGGAAAGCACACCGCTTACGTAGAGGCCTGCGGGAATGAAGAAGCTGGTGTGGGCAACTCGATCCAGAAGCAACAGAATGCCACCGCCAAGCAGTACCGGAAAAGAGAGCAATGCGAGCACGGCTGTAGTAAACCAGGCCCAGCATGTCAAGGGCATCCGCATAAGCGACATCCCACGCGTGCGCATGTTCAACAGAGTGGTAATGAAATTTAATGCACCTAGCAGCGAGCCCACGCAGAAGATCGCGATGCTAATCACCCACAGGTTCATGCCCATGCCCTGGCCTGGTCCGGCTATTTGCCCCAGGGCACTAAGGGGCGCATAACCTGTCCAGCCCCCAATCGGTCCGATCGTCGATTCCGCCCCCGAGAAGAAGATCGCTGAGAGCAAAACGACAAAACCGACGAAAGTGACCCAGAAGGACATCATGTTCAAAAATGGAAAGGCCATGTCTTCTGCGCCAATTTGAATGGGCAAGAAGTAGTTGCCAAATCCACCTTGAGGCGCCGTGGTCAGCACGAAGAAGACCATCATGGTGCCGTGCATGGTCACGAGGGAAAGATAGAATTCCGGATTCATCACACCACCTGGCGCCCCGCCTGGAAAGAGTGTTTCCAGAACAGGCCAGCTGGTGCCCGGCCAGGACAAATTCAGGCGCATCAACAGCGACATCGCCATTCCCACCACCACAGCAATCAACGCCAGTAAGATGTACTGAATGCCAATCACCTTGTGGTCAAGACTAAAGATGTACTTGCGGATGAAACCTTTTGGTGGCTCATGCCGATGCACTGACTCGTGAGCTTCAACTGCCATCTTGTGTCTCCTCAGTGGTCAAGACAATTTAGCTAGTAAGACGCGATAGCTGCCTACTCGCCTGAAACCGGCAACTGATATTTCGCCAATAATTCGCCCATGCGTGTCTGAAATTGCTCCTGTGTGAGGGCGATCAGGACGCGATGCTCAGCTTCGGGAAGTACGAGCATGTAGCTCCTCATTTTGAAGTGAAGCTGACCACAAAGTTCTGCACAGGCTAGTTCGTACTTCCCGGGAGTATTGGCCGTGAAATGAACGCGAATGGCCATACCTGGAACCAGGTCCTGCTTAAATCGAAGCTGCGGTACCCAGAAGTTGTGAATAACGTCCTTAGAACGAAGGATCATCTCTACCGGCCGTCCTGCCGGGATAGCAAGTGCTGTAGTAACAGCGTCGTCGCGGGCGTTAGGATCTGCCTCGTCGAGACCCACAAAGTTGAGCGTCGAATCATCGATCAATTTCGGATCAGTGCGACCAAAGACGCCGTCTTTGCCGGCGTAATGAAAGTTCCATTGAAACTGTTGCGCAACTGCCTCGACCTGATAAGCGCCGGCCGGAGCCTGGTTGAAGTGAAGCGAAGCCCACACACTTTGACCCATTACGGCCAGACCGATAAAAACAACGGCAGTTATTATCGTCCAGATAACTTCCAGCCGGCTGCTACCGTGAGTATAAGTGGCGCGCGGCCTGCTAGCATCATCGCGATATCTCCAGAGCGTGTACCCAAGACCAATCTGGGCGGCGGTGAATGCGATACCCACTACGATGATGGTGATTAAGAACTGACGATCCAGCGCCGCCGCGTGTTCGGAGATCGCCGTTGGAAACCACCATTTCCTGGTGGTAAAGAGAGCGACTGAACCAAGCGTCAATATCCAGATAATGACCGCTAGAACTCGTCCCATCGGTTGGACTCCTTTGCAAACGATCTCCCGAAGGTGAACTAAGACTGCTTATCGAGCACCATGAGAATGAACAACAGCGGCAAATACAGCACGGAGGCGAGCAAGAGTCGCCGTGCCTCCAGCCGCGATTTCGACAGGGCTGCGCGCACACTACTGTAAAGAAATAGCAGGCCCAGGAGCACGGCACCCCAGAGATAGATCCAGCCCGAGATACCCACAGCCGTCGGCAGCAGGCTGACTGGGAGAAGCATTAGTGAGTAGACTACTATCTGTTGCCCAGTCACTCGCCCGTCGGGTTCAACAACCGGCAACATGAGCACTCCCGCACGCGCGTAGTCTTCCCGATACATCCAGGCAATTGCCAGGAAGTGGGGAAACTGCCACAGGAAAAGGATCGCAAATAACACCCAGCCCTCGAGGCTCACATCGCCGCGTGCCGCGGTCCAGCCGATCAGCGGTGGCACCGCTCCGGGAAAGGCGCCAACCAATGTCGACAAGGAGGTTCGTGTCTTTAGGGGCGTATACCCAAACAGGTAACCCGCAATGACGGTTAGCCCGAGCAAGGCTGAAAGCGGATTAACCATCGTAGCCAGGTATATCTCTGCCAGAACGGTCAGACCGAGACCAAAAAGTAGGGCTTCCCAGGCGACAAGTTTGCCCGAAGGAAGCGGCCGGTCCGCAGTACGCCGCATCAAGCGGTCGAGATCCCGTTCTATGTACTGATTGAGGGTAGCGATTCCGGAAGAGAGCAACGCAATGCCAATCATTGCGCTGGTAAGCGCCTTATAGTCAATGCCGTCACGCGAGGCGAGGCCGTAGCCCGCCGCGGCCGTTAACACAATTAGAAAAGTAATCCGCGGCTTAGTGAGTTCGAGGTAGGCCGCAAATCGCTCTCGCAGTGGCAAGCGAACGCGCTCGAGCACGCCAACGGCCGTTCTATTCAGATCTAGCGCAAACTCTTCCATTCGTGAATCGTAAATCGTGAATCGTAAATCGTAAATCGTTAATCGTGAATTAGTGAATCATGTGTCGTGTATCGATTTACGATTTACGATTCACGATTCACGATTTACCATTGACGATTCACTACTTACGCCGCCTGCGAACGTGCTAAATTCAATGATGCCTGACACGAGCGTAAGATTCGAAATGCTCGTAGCGTTAACAGGATTGTGGTCGCAAAGACCAGCGCCCCACAGGCCACGTGGGCCACAGTAATGCCCACCATCGGATTGAGTGGCTGCGGATCATCTGGTGAAGCCAGCCGTGCGACGTAAGCCGCTACACCAAGGAGAATCTGTATTCCGAGGAGTCCGAGTGCCAACGCGGCGGGTCGCGTCAAAAAACTCTCCTCCCTGTGCCGCCGAAAAACTGTTAGCACCACCATGCCTAATACCACAGTTACTGCCGTGGCCCCTGCAATATGAGCAAAAAGCAGATCTCTGTCCGGGGGCAGGTCCCAGGTCGTGGCGTGGCGCAACGTCGCTCCCAGAATCAACTGCAAAAAGATCGTAGCCAGGGCAATCACGCACAGATAACGAACTGCCACAGTCCCCTTCTCTTCAATAACGGCCCGACTCTCGATCCATCCACGCGACGTGAACACCGCCAAACTTACCGTGGTGCAGAAAAACAGTTGGGCCAGAGTCGCGTGCGCCGAAGAGACGGCGAGAGGTAACATCAACTTCACAGTCAAGCCACCAAGAAGACCTTGTGCGATGACGGCGAAAAGCGCAAACAGCCCCAATCGTCGTACCCAGCGTCTTTTTTCGGCTAGAAAAAGGTAGATAACAAGACCGATCGTCAGGAGTCCAACGCTAGTCGCCACCAGCCTGTGGCCGTGTTCCCAGAAGAGATTACCAACCATTTTGGGAAACACTTGGCCGTTTGACAGCGGCCAGTCAGGTGTAGCCAGACCAGCATCGTGGCTCGTGACGAGTGCGCCCGCTATGATCAGAAAGAAAGTCGCGCTCGCCACGAGCAATGCGAAAGAATGCACCCCTTTGTTCATTTAGTAGTGTGTTATCTCTTCAGTGCCGTCCAGCCATTGGAAATTCCAGCGCTGGCATCATCTCGAGACCTGGTCGACCAGTCGCGGTGGCCGCCTCGCCAAAAGCAAAATCAGCTGTGCCGCTTCCGCTTACCGGCACGGTAACGGACATTGTCTTTTCGGTGCCCGTCGCTCCACCTTCGCGCCACGCAGCCACAGTATAAGTTCCCGCCGGCACACCCTTGATCGTATAGGTGCCATCTTCAGCACTAACCCCATAGAACGGATGCTTCAGAACGCCAATATACGCCTTCATCCATGGATGCTGATTGCATTTGACGGGAATCAACACTTCGGCGCGAGCAAATGTTTTCTCGATTGGCGGCGCCCCATTAGGTTGTGTTTGATTCCACTCAGGATTGTTTTTTGGTGTCGGATGAATGTTGTGTTGGGTGGGGTCGCTATTGGTAATTCTTACCTTCTGGTTTGTCATCAGGCCCATCACATGAGGTCGGTAGTGACAGCCATTCTGATCTAACGCTGCCGCTTCACCGGGCACAGCGAACGTGTACTCGCCAATTTTCGTCCCATCAGCCAGAGTTCCGTCCTTGATATATACAAACGCGTTGGCCAGTTTGCCATTCGTCACCACGGTGTCTTCGGTAGCAAGATTCGGGTTTCTCTGCCCACAAACAGGATCGGCGCTGGTGTCGATCTTCTTTGGCGCCGGTGGCGCACCGTTAAAGGATATCGAGCCAGTGACGCTTCCTTCATTCCCCTTTGCAGTATATGTCTTGCCAGTGGCAGCACCACCGGTATCGGTTGCTGTCTCTTCTTTTTTGCCGCAAGCTGAAGCAAGCGCCAACAGTGAGAGCACAACCGTAACTACTAGCCAGACTCTCGTCTGCTCTGTAAACATAATCAGTTCCTCCAGATTAGGATGAAATTCGCGACAACTCTATCACGACGTTCTCCAGAAGTAGACCCTCGGGGGCAACGGAAAATCTTCACTTTCCGGGTGCACGTGCTCTCGCCTCAGGCGGAACATTGCGCGCCAGAGGACTGACTCGCATTCTGCTTCGTAGAAAACTGGTCTGGCGACCGTTCGAATTGCTCCCTGCCTTGCCGGTTTGCTGAGCCGAAGTCGTAGCCGGGGCTGCCGGTGACGCCGAAAGCAATACTCTCTGCTCCGAGGGTGTCATCAAAAACATGTAACGCACCAGCAGCTTAGCGTGATCCTGCTGATACTCATTGGCGCTAGCGGGGGGATTAGGCAGGTTGATGACCCAACGCTCGCCCTCTGGTTTGAAGAGACCAGTCGGCATTGCCGTACCTGGACTGATCTGCGAAGGATCCAATAACCAGCGGAAGGTCCAATCGGGCTTGAGCCGTTCGCTAGCAAGCAGGAAATCTGGAGCAATCGCCTTCTCGTCGTGCGCCGGTTCCCCGGTGATATGACACTTCAGGCAAGGGGTGCCGGAGGTGAACATCTGCCGGGCTACCAGTCTCTCCTGTTCGCTCAGGGGCGCCAACGGCTCCTTAATATAAGGTTCCTGCTGACCCGACATCGCCATAAAGAATCTGACCAGAATCTGCAGTTCGTTTGGTGAGAAGCTGAAGGTCGGCATTCGAAACTTCAGATAAGGCCGCACGCCATTGCGATCCAATCCTGGCTGCGGCTTGAGCTTGTTTCCACGCGTCTGAGTACTAGCAACTTGAGCAGGAGAACCACTTGTTTCCCCGTTTCGGGTTGCTGGCGGCAACTTAATCGCTGGTTCAGGCGTGCTCGACGACGTTTGTCCTGACAAAGATGGATCGTGCAGAAACTTCAACAACCAACTGGGATCGACGCGTGCGCCTTCGCTAGTCAAGCGTGGTGGTAGCAGGTCCTTGCCTTCGGGAGTTTGATAAAAAGGCAGATCCATTACCACCGACCGCTGGCCAACCTGAAGTTGATGGCAACCCATGCAGTTGTACTTCTTTATGACCCACCAGCCATTTTGGATGTCCTGGCGACGCTGGTCTTGTGGGTTATAGAAGAGTGCAGCTGGCACATTGGATCCTTCTGTTCCCACGCTGCCCAGCAAGAACGTGGTCAACTCCGTGCGCCACTCAGGTTTAAGGAAAGGCTCTGGCATTCGCAGCCGATCCTTGGGATCTTTCTCCTTACCCTGATCGTAGATGGAGGGTTGGGTAATCTTATGTTCAAAGAAGCCTTTGTGGTTGTACCAGGGCTTTTCCTTATCTTCCGGATGCAGGTTCAGCGGGTCCTCGCCTTCTTCAGCCCGCTTCGTTAGCATTGCAAAATCAAGTCTCTCTATGGGCGTGGCGCCTTCCACCGTCAGCTCTTTGCCGATGCGCTGCTCCTCTTCAAAGCCCTTGATTTCATGGCAGCCGGCACAGCCATGTTGTTTGATCAATACCTTGCCCTTCTCCTTCAGGTTCGCGTCGTTAACGAAGGAGGCATCCGCGTATTGTGGCGGCGAGGATAGGGAAAAGAGGTAGGTAGCAATATCGCGCGCATCAGTTTCCGAAAGACGGAAATTGGGCATTACCGTCATGTTCTGCACCTGCAACTCTGCCCCGTCATTCGGGCAGCGCGAATGCAGTTCGGTATCAAATACGTAGGGCAGATTATGTTTGGCATAATCTTCTGAAGACAGATCGCGTTTTTCTTTCGGACAGTACGGCGCCCAGCGCTCTCTAGGATTATGAATCCAACGCACGATGTAATCGAAGTTGGCTTTCTCGCCAACTTTCTGCAGGTTCGCGGCGAAGCTGCCACCGATCTGGCTGTCGCCTTCTCCGATGGAGTGGCATGCTAAACAACCCCTGGATTCGAAGAGTTCCTTTCCATGACCGGCGTTGCCGCGTTGTTCCTCCGGCAGCTTGCCGGCAAAACTTTCCTGCCAAAGGTACGCGGATATAGCTTTAATTTGGTCTGAACCATCCTGATCCACACTGAAACGCCAGAAACGCGGCATTTTCGTACCTGGCCTAAATTCCTGGGGGTTCGCTAGCCATATCGGAATCCATTCCGGACGCAGCTTCAGCCGGACGTCTTTCAGGTTGGGTCCTACCTTTTTCTGATCCTGCATCAGGTACTTGCTTTGGAGGTTCAGTTGATCGATGCGGGCCGCAAGTAAGCTGTTAGTGACCCGCAAACTCTCGGCGTGGGCCAGGAGTCGTTGAACTTCTTCATCACTAACTCCTTCAGGCGGGTTCTGATCCTGGCGGATCTGCTTTTCGTTGGCGGTGATCTGATCTCCTAGCTGCGCAATCGTCTGGCGTGTACTCGCCAAAGCGTCGGTTTCTCGATCAAATCCTTCGTAACGATGACACCCGACACAACCACGCTCGGAAAAAAGATCCCGTCCACGATTCAAAGTTTCAGCTCCCTGCGTAACTCGATCGCGCGCGTGACATTGTTGGCAACCAGCTTCTGTGTTCTCCTTCTCAAAAAGCGGCCATAACCAGAATCGATGACGACCATGTCCCTTGATATCGCTGGTGGTAGCGCGACCATTTCCCCAATGACAGCCCGAGCACCCGAATTTGTCCGGATTATGAATCTGCAGCAACTCCCGGTTGGGGTGACTCACAAACGCGCGAGCCAATTCGTCAGGTTTTTTGCCCGGCCCATCTGGAGCCATGTCCTCCGGCCTGATGTCAACTTGTTCGCGAGTACCGACGTGGCAAACTTCGCAGCGATCGACAATCCCGTAAGCATTCACGCTAATCTGGTGGCCGAGAATTGAATAGTCAAAAGCATCCAATTTTCGGATCAAGCCGTCAATCTGGCCCGGCCCAAGACCAGTCATCTGCTGCTTCAAATAATCGTCTCGCTCCTTCGCGAGCTCGGTCGGTTCCTTGAGCAGCTCGGCTTTTCGCCCAAGCAGCGTTGCCTTTTCTTCTCGCAAATCGCTATAGAGCTTTTCGAGCTGATCATAGTTCATCTTCTGGACTGTTGTCTTACCAGAGCCATCGGCAGCAGGTAACTCTACTTCAACAAGCTCACGGCGTTTTTCTTCTGCTTGCTTCCGGTATTTGGGCTTCGATTTCTCCGGCGCAATTTCAATGTTGTAATTGATAACGGTAAGGCGGCCGCGCTGATTCTGAAAAGGATCGGTTACGGCGTCCAGTTGTCGTTGAATCTCTACGACCTTCTGGTCAGTCTGCATTCTCTCGGGTTTGATCTTCTCGTCAGCCTCCCTAACCGCGGCGTCAAGGGCCTGATACTTCTCGCTCTGTTTCACCTCCGCTTCAGTCTTGCCGGCTTGTGGTTTGATACTCCTTAAATACTTCGTGTAGCGAGTGACAAACTCGCGCTGTATCCCCTTCCAGGGCCTTTGCCCGTATGCTTCGTCATATAAGGCCCAGGCAAGCGAGAAAGTGAGGAGTAGCGCACAGAGCAGCATTATTCCGCTCGTGGAGCGACTCACAATCGGGTCTCGCTCCGGCAAGCCAGATTCTCTTCTAACTAACGATTCACCTGTTTCCCGAGAGTCAGCCACTCGGATCCTGCCTCCACTTGCTCAGATATTAAAGAATGGGGTTACCCAAACGTACTTAATCGTCAAGGTCAGTCGCAACAAAAGTTTTACCGGAAGCGCCAACAGCACGCTTACCGCGAAGAACTGGAATGTTAAATACTGCAGCAGACTGGTGCGAGCCAAAATCTTTTCTTCAAACTGGTTCTTTGGAAACAGACGAAGAGGTCGCAGGGAAATCTTTCGGAAATCAACCGTCATCAACCAGTGGAAGAATAGAGCGCCTAGAATATAAAAGCCGCCCACAACCAGGGCGCCAAAAATCCACTTGCCCCAATCGCTCTGTAAGACGAAGCCCAGATGCAACGTCTTACCAATCCAACTGGTGGCGATATAGTCGTGCAAGTCGATGTTCTTATCAAACACTACTGCGTTGTGGTCCCATGTTTGGCCTGGCCAAAACCAGATCCATCCGGGCCCGCGAATGAAAGTGCCGATGAATATGAGCAGGATCCACATCATAAAGCCCCAGCCAAACATCCATACTGAGAAGCGGCGTTGCCTGACTGTGTAATAGCCGTTTCCGAGTGGGTTCGAATCCACGTAGGGGAAGACCATCAAACCGATCATGATTATGGAGGGCATCACGACGCCGGCAATCCATGGATCAAAGTAGACGAGCATTTCCTGCAACCCGAGGAAATACCACGGCGCCTTTGAGGGATTCATCGTCAAGTTAGGGTTGGCGGGCTCTTCGAGCGGAGCATTGAGAGTAATTGACCAAACGAAGAGAATTACGGTGACGATTACCGCGGCCAGAAACTCGATACGCACCAGATATGGCCAGACGTGAAGCTCCTTGGCCCAGCCGGGGCGCCACGGCTCGCTCTTCCGATGATGGGTCTTGGCGAGCTTAGGATCCTCTTCCAGCTGTTCAATCAAACGATCGTTGGCCTGGGCCTGTTTGATTCCCAACCAGGTGAAAAACGGCACAAGAAAAAGCATGGCAACAATCGGAACGTTATCTGGCGCCGAGGCAATGGTCCAGAGTTGATGCCAATCTTCAACAAAGAGGCCGGCAACCGCGAGCAGACCCACCACGATACCAATCATGATCAACCGGCGACCGGTCAGGTTTAGTCTCTTCTTTGCCATCCTCGTCAGCTATGAGTAATTCAAAAGCTCACAACCTACAGTTAGCCTGATTTTCAGTTGTCCAACGGCCGACGTCGCTTAAGCAGCACTTCGCGGTTTTCAGGGTTTGCCTACTTTTTCTTCACCGCTTTCATTTCTGATTCCAGCATTACTGGGGCGGGGCCTGAAATTCCACCGTCCTTCCGAATGCGCCAGAAATGTACCGCCATAAAGATCGAAGCTACCAGAGGTATGCCTATACAATGCCAGATGTAGGAGCGTAACAATGCATTTGCATCCACGATTGATCCACCGAGGAGACCAAAACGCACATCGTTATAGGGGGTCATCCCCAGTTGCGCGCCAAAAGGACCTTCATGACCAAGCATGGGCGTTGCGCGCGCCATGTTTGTTCCTACCGTAACGGCCCAGAACCCAAGTTGATCATCCGGCAACAGATAACCGGTGAAAGAGAGCAGCAACGTCAACACAAGCAGAACAACGCCGACACACCAGTTGAATTCTCGCGGCCGCTTGTAAGAACCCGTTAGCACGACGCGAAACATGTGCAGCCAGGTCGTTATCACCATGAGGTGCGCCGCCCAACGGTGCATATTGCGTAGCAGCTTCCCAAATGGTACGTCGTGCTCCAGGTAAAGAATGTCGCGAAATGCATCCAACTTCGTCGGGTGGTAATAGAACATGAGAAGGACACCCGTGAAGGTCAACACAATAAACAGGTAGAACGTGATTCCGCCCATGCCCCAGGTATATTGATAGCGAACAGCGTCGCGATTAATCTTCGCCGGATGCAGGTGTAGAAAGACGTTGGAAAGAATCGCCAGTGAGCGGTTGCGTGGATCAGAACGATCATGGGAGACACGGAAAATAGATTTCCAAAGTTGTGTATCCTGCGGATCCTTGTAAGTCTTGGCCTCCTCGATGGCTCGTTCCTTGAGCGCCGTGCCACTCTCGCGAACTCTTTCGAGCACAGTTGTGCCACCCTTTTCGCTCTTAACCAACTGCGTACTCTGTTTCTGATCTGGATTCTCTGGCTCCATCAAACCTCTACGTCAGACCTAAGAAAGTATTTGCACCGGTTCGCTCGAGTCATAGAGCAATGTAAGCTCCCGGTTCGTCAAACTCATTGGTTTCGCCTTTTGGCCATTCGAATAGCCTACTGATGTCCACAACGATTTGACCTTCAGCATCTAGTTCGACGTGGGCGCGATCCATCGGTCTCGGTGCAGGACCTTCGAAATTAATACCTTCGCTGTCGTAGCCACTACCGTGACAGGGACACTTAAACTTGTTCTCACTTGCTTTCCAGTCCGGCGTACAGCCAAGATGAGTGCAACGAGCATAGATGACAAAGAGCCTATCGGAGGTTTTAGTTACCCAAATCCGGTACTGCTGTTGCCACTTTGTATCCACACCCAGAGCATAATCACTGGCGGAGCCAATCCGAAAAGTACTTGGGGGTTCTAAAATTGACCGCGGCAGGAAAAACCGCAGAAACATGAGAAAGCACGTGATTAGAAAACCGGCGATACTGGCCCACACAATACGCCGGCGCATTTTGTTAACTGGCGGATCGGGTGCGGATTCTACGACAGCACCTGCCGGTTTGGCAGATGTCCTTGCAGGAGAAGTGGCGGCTGGTTTTGCCGGAGCAGGAGGTCGCGTCGCGGGAGTTCCTGTTCCAGGGCTTCCCGCCGCCGGTGGTGCAGGGGCACTACTTTCCTGTTCAGCAGCAAGGTCTTGGTCGACCTGAGTATCCACTATGCAAACCTCCGTCGGCTGGAATCTGCAAAGGGTTTTTGGTTGAACGACTACTTCATACAGCGCCGGGTACACTTCGACTTGCAAACAGAGAGTAGTTCATACAATTCGGGATAGCAGGATTACTCTCTGCGAAATCGAACGGATTATTTGCTTAGTCATGAAGAGCGCCCGGCCAACAAAACAGAAAAAATTGGCTCGGAGTCATTATTTATAACCTTTTTCCGGATTTGCTGGCAAGCGGTTTTCTAAAATGAATCTGCAATCGCAATCTGTTAGCAGCAGTTAGAGCGGCCTTCTCGAATTCAGTCTCCCAGGAGGAATTATTTTGGCCAAAGCCGTGGTAGTAATCTATTCGCGCCCCGGATGTCACTTGTGTGAAGAGGCTAAAGCGGTAATGCACTCTGCTGGATGCGCAGACCGTTACACCCTATCAGAAGTAAATATTGAGTCGGACGCTTCGCTACTCGAACGCTACAAGCATGACATTCCGGTGATTACAGTAGACGGACTAGAGACCTTCAAACACCGTTTGACCGCCGAAGCCTTCAGTAGAGTGCTGAAAGCGTTGTAAAGGGAACATTTACGCGTTAAGTTTTAGCTTGTCACTGCTCTCCTCGATTACCGCAAACAACTTTTCGCGTTCAAACTCATCAGTAGTCTGCCGATAACTGCGGAGCAACTCCTTAAGGGTAGCGAGCTCCTTGTACAGCCCGGCGCTTTCGATCGGCGCTGTCAAATACGAGACCAACTCTGCGTAGGACCTGCGCTTCGCAATAGAACCTTCTGAAGGGTTATTGACGCTGTAAATATAGATATTTGGAACCTCATTGATCAGGCGGTCGGGCCAGCACTCGCCGGAAAGGCCTACCTGTTTTCCAGGCATGAATTCCAGTGCTCCGTGCGTTCCCAGGTGAACGACGGCATCAACGTTGAGAATCTTAGTCAGATAGGTATAGAACGCCATGAATCCATGATGTGGCGCGCTGCCCCTGGCCATCATCAGTCGCATCGGATCGCCTTCATAACCGAAAGTTGGTTGCACTCCCACGAACACGTTGCCCAGTGAAATTCCATGGATCAAAAGCTCATTCGCAAAAGTGTTGATTCGACCCGGCGCGACATTCCACTCCTTCTCAATCTCACTCACATACGGACAGAGCTGCCGGTACTCATCTACACTCATCCGGTAAGCTACGTTGATTTGGGTACCAAACTTGTCGGCGTTTCCGGCCAACAGCTTGTTGCGGAGGTCTTCGGCCGAATCCGGTATTTGTACATCATAACCATCCGCCGATAATCGCTTCGTCATCTCGATAAGACTCTCAAAGACATCGAGATCCGCTGCTGTGCCAATGTTGCCTTTGTTGGGAGGAAAGCAGAATAGGATCACGGCGAGCCTGAGTTCGTGGCGTGGCGCCGTGCGTAAACGGTTCCAGCGCTTAAGTCTACGAGCCAAACGCCGGCAACGATCTTCCAGGGCAACCGGTTCAACCCCGCGGGCCGGGATTCCGCCGAAGACAAAAGGTTCGGTAGCGCCATCGATCTCAGGGATGGCTATCTGCATTCCCGCCTGGATTGGATTCAAGCCGCTTCCGGAATCAGCCCAGGCTTCGATTGTTTGCGTATCCAGGCTTACCACCGAACGATAAGGACGATTCAGCCCGCGCAAGAAGCTGGTTGCGGCTTCACTGTCGTTCATAGCGGGACCGCCAACAAAGCTGAATCCGGTCAACGAGAGGATTTGGCTTACGCGAGAGGATAGACGATGGACCATTGACGATGGACCATCTATAATTTCATCACTCAATTCTGTCTGATCCTCTATCGTCCATCGTCTATCGTCCATCGTTTCTTGTTGGCCGTCCATCGTCTCTACGAAAAATTTCCGGCAGGCCTCGCGGTTGTCCATGAAGGTTGAAATGGCTGGAATGACACTCAACCCTTCCTCTTCGATGGCATGAATGAGACTGTCATAATGCCTGGTCGTCTGGCTTATGACATGCGGGCGCATGAGCAATAGTCCAATCGTGGAATCGGGATGCAAGGCCGAAGAGTCGGGGTGTAATTTCTGCGTCTTAGCCCGTACTTTTCCGTCTTTGGTTTTGCCGGCTCTTTTCACATACCAGTGGCTATAGTCTTGAAAGGATTTAAATAGTTTCGGTGCATCGGGATGATAGATCGCTACGGCCGGCTGCGACTGCGGGGGTTTCACCTTGACAGCTCTCAGTCGGGGGTCACGCACGTAGTGCTTAAGTGCATAAAGAATCATCAGCCGAATATTCGAGGGCGACGGTTGCAGGAAATAGGCGAACAGGTACAGATAATTCTTCGCATCGCCCAGGGTCCCCACTGAGGGCACGAAGCGGAGGACGCGCGGCAGGTTATCGATGAGTTTCAGGTAGTGCCTGCGTGATTGAGGGCCGCTTTTGGAGTCACCACTGGCATTTCGGCTGTGCGCCTGCCGGCCTACCCACGCGGCAGCGTTAGCGAGCACTCGAAGTGTTTGGCTCGAATCCCTTCCTTCTGCGTCGCGCGCTACCTTAGTTTGCTTGTCTACTACTCTCCGCGTCTCGCGTACTAAGCGAGAAAGCCGGTCAATATCCAAACCACCCATCCGAGTGTGCCGCATCAAATCTGGCATGCAGTTTATGACGACAACTGTCTGGTCGGGGCGAGGATGCTGCTCAAGCGCGGAGAGCAGGCGTGATGCGTTCTCGCCATCCATAACGTGAATGACGAACACTACCTCCGCTTCCTTCAGGTTGCTGTGGATCTCGCCCCACTCGTACTCGTGGAGCGGTGCGCCAAAATTGTAAGCGGCTATGGCTAGTCCGAGGTTGTAGTCGCGATTAATCTCCCGCTCCGCGTTTTTCAGCGGCGCCAGCAAACTGGACCCTACGTAGAAGACTGTTACTTTCATATGCGTTCAATTTCGTGTTTGTTCGTGTCATTTAGTGGATCGAATTCTGAATTGACTTGTCTTATAATTCGCCAACATCCAGGAACTCAATTAAGTCCGTACGAAAGGCTAGCCTCACATGGCCGAGCTAATACTACGAGAAGAGGTCTATGACATTGTCGGGGCAGCGATGGAAGTCTATTACAAAATGGGTCGCGGATTTCTGGAGCCCGTGTACCAAGAAGCGCTGGAGATCGAATTGCTGCGAAGACGAATTCCTTTTAAGCCCCACGATAAACTCTTCCTTTACTACAAAGGTCAACAACTAAAGAGAAAGTATGTTCCAGATTTCACTTGCTTCGGCCAAATCATTGTAGAACTTAAGGTCTGCGAGGCGCTTGGTGGCCCCGAGGTGGCGCAACTTTTGAATTACCTCAAAGCCAGCGGCCACCACCTTGGCTTGCTCGTAAATTTTGGCAGTGCACCCCGACTAGAGTGGAGAAGATACGTTCTGGGAGATCCACCAAATCACACGAATTAACACGAATATGATAGCGGGTAGTTCAACGAATGCCCTCGAGTTGATCCTCTAGTTCGCCCGCAATTTCATTCAGCCGTGTCATGAGCTTTGGGTCAGCTTCCCAGTAGCCGCGGCCGTGCGCCTCCAGCAGCCGACCAACAAGCACATGTGCAGAGTGCGGGTTCAAAGCCTGCAATCGTTCAAGCATGCGACTATCGAGCAGGAATGTTTCTGCTACTCCTGTGTAGATCCAATCATCAACCGCATCCGCCGTCGCACTCCAACCAAATGTGTTTGAGACGTGGTTCTCGATCTCAGCTACGCCGCGAAAACCATGATTCAGCATTCCTTCGTACCACTTCGGATTGAGCGTTTTGGCTCGTGTTTCCAGCCGCACGGTCTCCTCTAGCGTTCTGATTTTGACGGCCTCCGACAACGAGTCAGACAGATAAATCGACGGCCGGGCTCCGGCTCTTTTCTCTACAGCCCTGGAGATGCCTCCGAGGTATTCAAAGTAGTGATCTACATCAGTGATGCCAATTTCGAATGTGTCGATATTCTGATATGTTGCTTCCACCCGGGCGAGCGCACGATCCATTGCCACGCGCGCCTCGCGACCATCAATCACCAGGCCTTTCGAGTCGCGTCCATACGCGAAGCATTTTCGAGTGACAAAAAGATCGCCCAGGGAATCCTCGCGTTCCCACTCGGAATCCATCACCATGAAGTTTACGTTCGTGCCGTAATTTCCTGGCGCATTTGAAAAAACTCGCACCGCCGCATCATCAACTTCACAATGCGCAGCACAGCTCTGGTCCAACACGTTACGTCGAACGTAATTCATCTCCAGTGGCTCATCGAGTTGGGCCACCGTACGCACGGCTTTATCGAGTAGTTGAATGGTGGGACTGAAAAGGTCGCGGAAGATTCCGGAGACGGTCATCACCACGTCCATCCGGGGGCGCCGCAAATCAGCGAGTGGAATTGGTGTTACCTCAGTAACCCGATTCAAAGCGTCGCGAACCGGACGCACACCCAACAGCCACAAAGCCTGAGCAACACCTTCGCCCTGGGTCTTGATGTTGTCCAAGCCCCAAAGCACCAGCCCAATTGCGTTCGGATAACGGCCTTGTTCGCTCACGTAGCGTTCTAAGAGACTGTCGGCCACAACCCTGGCCCGAGAAAACGCAACCGTTGAAGGAACACCGTAGGGATTAATGGCGTGTGTGTTGCGACCGGTCGGAAGAATCGCAGGATTCTGCACTATGTCAGCGCCCGGCCCGGACGGAATATAATCGCCACGAAGCGCCGCTAGAAAAGATTCCATCTCCGTATTGACCTGCAGCTGTTCCGAAATGCTTTCCAGTAAGGAAAATACAGGACGCGAGTCGTCTTGACTAACCTTTGCTTTGCTGTGTAGCAAGCTGGCTGCCGCGGCCGCACCATTATTAACAAACTCCTCGATTGCGGAAGTGACAATCGTTTCCACCTTTTCCCGCGCTTCCAGTGAGGCTGACTCGAATGATGAGTTGTAATCAGGGAGTTCCAACCCTTCTGCTACAAGGCTGGTCAATGCCCGAGCGCTAGCTTCCGGCCGCTCGAACGAGGCAATCATCCGCAGCATATCGGCGCGCTCGTGCGGCTGTGAGGGGCGACCAAGTACATGTAACCCCGTTGGGATCAATCGTTGCTCGATCTCTAGCAGCTGCTCATACAAATCGAGCACGCGGCGGTCGCGTTCGGCAGATGTCAGGCGAGGGGAAGCGTTAGAGTTTGTCATTTCGGATAATCAAGGACGGTCTGCCGCGTCCTTATATATTTTGGCCTGTTTGCAGAATGCCATGTCGCCAGCCTCAAAGAGCCGTGCACGAAGCCTCGCGGCCAGCTCACGCGCACCACCCGGCAACCAAAAACCGTTCTGTGTTTCTACGACTATTGTCGTCACGCCGGTCCTCAGTAATTCCGCACCAAGAAGACGGGTTTCCTCCTTCACGAGCTCAAGCCGCTCGACTCGATTACAACCGTTTTCGTAAAGCGAAACATTTGCGTGTCCATCGGTAAACAACAACAGAACGACTTCACGGTTCTTATGACGTTTCGCCAACGACAACGCACGGAGAAGCGCGGCGCTTAATGGCGTGCTGCCGCCAACCGGCAAGGAGTCTAAAACTCGACGTGCGCGCAGGATACTTCTCGAAGGTGGAAGGGCCAATTCAGCCGAAGACCCTCGGAATGCCACAATCGCCACATGATCTCGTCGTAAATACGACTGGCGCAACAGACCCAACGCCGCACCCTTTGCTAGATCGATTCTCTTTGCGGCCATACTACCTGACGTATCAATGGCAAAAATAAAGAGAGAGCCGCTCTTCCTGGTAAACTGCTTAAAGCGCAGTGAACCAGACTGAAGGCGCAGAGGCTCGCCCTTAGACGAGCGCTGCTCGACAACCGAGCCTTTTGCTGGTCTATTCATCGCAGCAGCAGCGCGAAGGGTGGCATCCATGGCAATTCTGGAGCCTGGAAGTCGGACCTCGATAGCTCTCACGTATCGGCCGTGCACCGTGTCTGCAACCCGCCCAGCAAGCTCGCTACTCCCGTCGCGCGGTAAGCCCATAAAGGGACGCCTGGGCTGACGGCGGTCTGGCAATAAAATCCTTGGGGTTCCGGTTTCGCGCCCTGGTTGCGATAAACCTTCAGACGCCTTGTGGGAAAACGGAACTTCCCCGGCGGAATTAGCATGCCCGTCGCGAATGGCAGACTTTCCCTTTGCAGGCGACTCCTGAACGGGAGCAGCGCTAGTCTGAGTCTTCAATCTTGATCCGGTAGTCGGCGCCTGGTCTGCGGGATCCAATTCTGATGGCCAGTCTTCACGAGACTCGTTGTTGCTCACCGTCGACTTGCCTTTAGGTTCTTCCGGAAAGACTTTGTCGAGCACTTCCTGGATCCGGCTACTGCCGGTAGTCTCCTCAAGTGGATCGCGCCGCAAACGGTGCTGGAGAGCCATTCCGGCAACTCGCCTTACATCTTGTTCAGTTGGTCGCCTGCGTCCGTCGAATGCGGCCATCGCCTTTATGGCCCGCGCAATAGTCAACTCGCCCCGGTGGCCATCCACTTTTAACTCTGAGGCCAGCTGCGCGATTCGCCAGAGCAACGGCCGATCAATCGTTACGCTCCCAATACTCTTTTGTGCGCGATCGATTCTCTTCTGTAGATCGACTTGTTGAGGCTTAAAACGGGCTACAAAGTCTTCTGGATCAGCGGCAAACTGTTGATGTCGTTCCAGCACTTCGACTCGGCGTTCGGGATCATCTTCCGTCTCAACCTCCACATGCAGCCCAAAGCGATCAAGAAGCTGCGGGCGCAACTCACCCTCCTCGGGGTTGCCGGAACCAATCAAAACAAACTTTGCCGGATGTTCAATGGAGATGCTTTCGCGTTCTACCCGGTTCAAGCCTGTCACTGCCACGTCAAGCAAGAGATCGACAAGATGGTCTTCCAGTAAGTTGACTTCATCAACGTAGAGAAAACCGCGATTCGCCCGAGCTAGCAAACCTGGTTCAAACGTCCTCGTCCCGTCCCTTAAAGCGCGCTCGATGTCTATCGTCCCACAGACACGGTCTTCCGTGGCTCCCAGAGGAAGATCGATAACGGGCACTATGTGTCGTTCGCGCCTAAGCTTCTTATTCTCCGCCAGCTTCTGTCGGCACTCAGTGCAAAGTTTGCTCAGGTCTGATGGGTCACAGCGATAAGGACAGTCGCGCACGACCCACATTTCCGGGAGCAAGTCAGCCAGTGCGCGCACCGCACTCGACTTTCCAGTGCCTCGATGCCCCATGATCAACACGCCGCCAATTTCGGGGTCGATTACGTTGAGGATGAGCGCCAGCTTCATTTCCACTTGACCGACAATGGCGGAAAAGGGGTAAAGCATGCGGGATGTGGAACCATCTCCCCTGGCTGCGGGTTGCTTTGTTTGGCGTGAACCCATAAAGAAAGAGTGAACATCTTTTTAACCGAAAAAAGCAGTTGCGGCAAGACGACTCCTAAGCCGAGCTCAATTCAGGCTCGGTGCGGAAACCGGGCTCCATCCCCGGCGCGATGACAACCTTGATAGCCGTCGGTTATCATCATCGCGTTGATCACGGTAGCGTCCGATTAATATGTTGGAAGTCAAAAACCTCGGCTGTGTACGGGGTGAGCGCAGATTGTTCAGCAACGTCAACTTCTCGCTTAGTCCCGGAAATTGGCTCCAACTAATGGGGCCGAATGGAAGTGGCAAGACCAGTCTGTTGCGCATAGTTTGCGGTTTGCTGGCGCCGGCAGAAGGAGAGGTTCGTTGGCAGGGTGCGAACATTCGCACCTTGGGTGAGGAATATTTCACAGCACTGACCTATGTCGGTCATCGCAATCCGGTAAAGGAAGAGCTCAGCTCACTCGAGAATCTGCGCATATCCTGCGGGCTTTCGGGTTATGAGATCACACGGGCAGAAGCGGCCGCTGCCTTGGGCAAGATGGGGCTGAAAGGCCGGGAAAACCTGCCCGCTCGTTTGCTTTCAGAAGGGCAACGAAGGCGTTCTGCCCTGGCTCGGCTCTTAACTTGCAGTGGAACGGTTTGGGCACTTGACGAGGTGCTAACGTCACTTGATAAGACAGCAGTGACCTTGATGCGGTCTTTGATCGAGGAGCACTTGAGTAGGGGTGGAATGGCTATCGTCGCCACTCACCAGGAACTCAACCTTGCCGTAAGTTCGTTTCAGCGGCTCGAACTTGCTTCGTGAGCGCTCCCTCTCCTTTATTAATGTTCCGCTGGATCGTGGCGCGCGATCTGATTCTCGCATGGAGACGGCGCGCCGATGTTTTGTCAACGCTCTTTTTCTTTGTCATTGTGGTCAGCCTGTTCCCGCTGGGGATCGGTCCGGAAATGCAGTTATTACGTTCTATCGCACCTGGCGTGGTTTGGGTGGCCGCTTTGTTGGCCTCGATGCTCTCGCTCTCGCGGGTCTTCGCCAACGATTACCAGGACGGTACACTTGAACAGATGCTGCTCACTCCGCAGCCACTCTACCTGGTAGTGCTGGGCAAGGTGTTGGCTCAGTGGCTGGTCGCAGAAGTGCCGCTGGTGTTGATGGCGCCCTTGCTTGGGGTACAGTTTGACCTGGAGCCGAATACTCTCTTGATACTTTTTGTCTCGGTGCTTCTGGGCACCCCGATCTTGAGTCTTATCGGCTCAATAGGCGCCGCTCTGACACTGGGGTTACGCGGTGGCGGCGTGCTGATTGCTCTGTTAATCCTGCCGCTTTACATTCCGGTTTTGGTATTTGGTGCGGGAGCAGTAGACGCCAGCATCATTGGCGCAAATCCGGCGGCTAATCTCTATCTGCTTGGCGCGATACTAGTTTTTTCTTTGGTTTTTGCGCCCTGGGCAACGTCGGCAGCGTTGCGAATATCTTTGGAGTGAGATGAACATTAATTGGTATAAATACGCATCACCCGCTGCCTTTTATCCGCTCGCGGGAAAGATGATCCCCTGGTTTGCGATCCCGGCTGCAATTCTGTTTGTCCTGGGGATCTACATTGGTTTCTTCATCGCACCTACGGATTTCCAGCAAGGTGATGCCTACCGAATAATTTTCATTCATGTTCCCGCTGCGTGGATGGGCATGTTGCTTTACGTCCTGCTCGCTTTTTATGCTGGTATTGGTTGGGCTTTTAATGCGCGGCTGGCGTCAATGATGGCGTCATCGCTCTCAATTACGGGAGCCATGTTCACTTTTCTCTCTTTGGTGACTGGCTCGCTCTGGGGTAAACCCACCTGGGGCACGTGGTGGGTCTGGGACGCTCGCATGACTTCCACCTTGATTCTGCTCTTTCTCTACATAGGATTCATCTCATTACAGGCCGCTATTGATGATCCGCGCCGTGCCGACCGGGCAGGTGCCGTACTGGCATTGGTTGGAGTGATCAACGTGCCGATTATCTATTTCTCAGTGCAGTGGTGGAACACTTTGCACCAGGGAGCTACTATAAGGATCTTGAACAAACCGACGATTGCACCTCCAATGCTGGCGGCAATGTTAATAATGCTCGGCGCGTGTTGGCTATATTCCATTGCCGTGGTTCTGGTACGTCTTCGGTGCATAATTTTGGAAAGAGAACAAAACGCTGCGCGCATCGCGGAAGCAGCCGCTTAAAATTATGAACTGGTCACAATTCTTTTCTATGGGAGGCTATGCCTTTTACGTTTGGGGTTCCTATGTGCTGGCGCTAATAGTCATGGGTGGCGAAGTGCTTCTGTTATGGAAGCGAAAAAAGTCTCTCATGAGCCGCCGCCTCGAACTGACAGGAAGTGAGAACTAATGAAACGACGACACAGACGAATTGCTTTCATTCTTGCTGGGCTTGCAGGCCTGGCAATCGCCGCAGCTCTGGTCCTGAATGCTTTTCAGAACAATCTCGTCTTCTTTTTCAGCCCTTCGCAAGTGGCTGCCAAGGAAGCGCCCGTTGGCCGCACTTTCCGCGTAGGTGGTCTGGTTGAAGAGGGAACGCTAAAGCGTGACAACGACGGGTTGACTGTTCGATTCACAGTGACCGACACTGCCCAAAGTATTCCAGTGGTTTACAAGGGCATTCTTCCTGACCTCTTTAAGGAAGGTCGCGGTTGTGTGGCCCAGGGAAAGGTCGGCTCAGACGGTGTGTTCTATGCGGATCAGGTGCTGGCCAAGCATGACGAGAACTATATGCCTCCCGAAGCCGGACACGCCATCGATAGTGCCAAGACCGGAAAATCGCTGGTGGAGAATTAGATGGTTCCTGAAATTGGACAATTCGCCTTAATCCTGGCCCTGCTGCTTGCAGCCACGCAGGCCATACTCCCTCTGTTCGGCGCCTCACGGGGAAATCGGTCGTGGATTGCGGTCGCTGCCCCTGCAGGTCAGGCCCAGTTTGTCTTTGTGGCAATCGCTTTTTGCTGCCTCGGATACTCGTTTATTACCAACGACTTCTCTGTCCTGAACGTTGCCACCAACTCAAACTCCCGCTTACCGTTGCATTACCGGTTGGCGGCGACGTGGGGCTCGCATGAGGGCTCGCTGCTGTTATGGACCTTAATGCTTGGTCTTTGGACCGTAGCGGTTTCTCTGTTCAGCAAGCACCTACCTGAGGACATGGTGGCCCGAGTATTGAGTGTAATGGGCGTCATCAGTATAGGCTTTCTAATGTTCATGCTCTTTACCTCAAATCCCTTTACGCGGCTCTCGCCGGTTCCGAGTGACGGCCGCGATCTCAATCCGCTGCTTCAGGATCCAGCGATGGTGGCCCACCCACCAATGCTCTACATGGGATACGTGGGTTTCTCCGTGGCTTTTGCTTTTGCTATCTCGGCGCTTATTAGCGGTCGGCTGGATGCGACGTGGGCACGCTGGTCGCGGCCGTGGACTACCGTAGCTTGGATGTTCCTCACTTGCGGCATCGCTCTCGGGAGTTTCTGGGCGTATTACGAACTCGGCTGGGGCGGTTGGTGGTTCTGGGACCCAGTGGAAAACGCGTCTTTTATGCCCTGGCTTGTGGGTACTGCGCTCATTCACTCGCTGGCAGTTACCGAAAAACGAGGAGGTTTCAAAAGCTGGACCGTATTGCTGGCTATTGCCGCATTTTCCTTGAGCTTATTGGGAACGTTCCTGGTGCGTTCAGGCGTGCTGACATCTGTGCATGCATTTGCCACCGACCCCAAGCGCGGAATCTTCATCCTCGCTTTTCTTGCCTTCGTAATTGGCGGTTCACTTCTGCTCTATGCGTGGCGGGCGCGGACGGTGGGTCTAGGCAGTAAGTTTGACGTTATATCACGCGAATCACTCCTGCTGTCCAATAACGTATTGCTTACGGTGGCGGCGGGATCAGTGCTCCTTGGTACGCTTTATCCCCTCATCGTAGACCTTCTGGGTTTGGGCAAGCTCTCCGTCGGCCCGCCCTACTTTAATCGCGTTTTTGTGCCGCTGATGGTCCCTGCGCTGTTCTTAATGGGTGTCGGTCCAATCGCGCGCTGGAAAAAGGCAACTCTGCCGGAATTGGCAGTAAGACTGCGCTGGGCTTTCGTGGCCAGCGCGATTGCTGCAATCATTCTGCCGTCTATTTTTGGCGGGTGGAAAACGCTAGTTAGCTTGGGCTTGCTATTGGCGCTCTGGATCGTCAGCTCGGCGTTCGTAAATCTCTGGGAGCGCGTTCGCGTCACTTCGGGACAGTTGAATATCTGGCAGAAACTGCGGATGCAAAGCCGAAGTTATTATGGCATGCAACTGGCCCATGCAGGTGTAGCGGTCTTTGTTATTGGCGTGACATTGGTCACCGGATATCAGTCGGAAAAAGACGTTCGAATGGAACTGGGCGATACGGTAACCGCGGGAGGTTACGTTTTCAGGCTCAAGAACGTTACTGATGTTCAGGGTCCCAACTACATCGCTGCGCGTGCAGAGATGGAGGTCAGCCGGAACGGCGAGGTCACGACGATGTTGTATCCGGAGAAGCGTTCTTACATGGCTTCGCAAAACGTGATGACCGAAACCGCCATCGACACGGGACTGTTGCGAGATCTCTACGTTTCTCTAGGTGACCCGATTGGTGGACAAGCGTGGAGTGTGCGCGTTTATTACAAACCGTTTGTTGATTGGATTTGGGGCGGCGCGGTACTGATGGCACTCGGCGGGGGATTGGCCGTGAGTGATCGCCGCTATGCGTTGGCAGCGCGCAAACAACGCGCCGCGTTGGAGGCCGGGAAGCAACAACCAATTCCCGTCCTGGCAGCAGTTTCGGCAAAGGAATCATGACAAGATATATTTACTTAATTCCCCTCACATTTTTTGTACTGCTGGTTGTCTTTCTGGGCTTTGGCCTGACGCGCGATCCACGTGAGGTACCGTCGCCGCTCATCAACAGACCGGCTCCTGCCTTTCGGTTGGCCCAACTTCATGATCCCACAAAAACATTTTCCGCCTCGGATATGCGCGGCAAGGTGTGGCTGCTGAATGTTTGGGCCTCCTGGTGCGCTTCCTGCCGCGAAGAACACCCGGTGCTGCTGGAATTATCGCGCTCCGGAGCCATCCCGCTATACGGGCTCGATTACAAAGATCAACCTGAAGACGGAATTGCCTGGCTTAGCGAGCTTGGCAATCCTTACCTTCTCAGCGCTCGCGACAGGGACGGAAGGGTAGGGATAGATTACGGAGTCTACGGCGTGCCTGAAACGTATTTGATTGACCGGGAAGGAATAATTCGCTTTAAGCAGATCGGGCCGCTTACGCCTGAGGTCCTGGAACAAAAGATCCTCCCTCTGTATAAGGAGCTAAATAGCCAATAGGAGGAGACGCAGTACCAATTTGATGAAACACGCAGTATTGACTTTCATTCTTCTATGGGGAGTCGTTTGTTGCGGCGCGCTAGCGGCGGTTGCTAAAGAGGCGCAGCCCGCTGCTGAAGATCCCCAATTGGAGGAACGTCTGGCGAAGCTCTCTGCCGAGCTTCGTTGTCTTGTCTGCCAAAATGAGACGCTTGCCGACTCGCGCGCCGACCTTGCTGTAGATCTGCGTAACCAGATTCGTGAGCAGATGAAAGCAGGGAAAAGTGACAAAGAGATTGTCGCTTTTCTTACGCAGCGCTACGGAGATTTTGTCCTCTACCGGCCGCCCGTGAAACCACAAACATATCTGCTCTGGTTTGGACCTTTTCTCTTACTTGCGTTCGGTCTCTTGTTCCTGTTTCGTTACGTCAGATGGCGCCGCCAATCGATCGTCGAACAGCCGCTCTCCGATGACGAGCGGCGGCGCGCTGAGGAACTACTGAAAATGGGACCAGGAAAGGAGCCGGCATGATCATGTTCTGGCTCGTTTGCGCGGGTTTGGCGGCCATTGCCCTGGCGTTCATTCTGCCGACGCTGCTCGCCAAGGCGGACCGAAGCGAGGCACCCAACGATAGCGGCCGTAAAGAAGCTAATCTGGAGGTGTATCGCGATCAGATCGGGGAACTTGACTCGGACCTGCGCAATGGCATGATCGCCAGGGAGCAATATCAGCAAGAGCGAGACGAGCTG
>Ga0209751_10000045_pt1 | contig 113236 bp, 121 predicted proteins | sample RifCSP13_1_FD_184019 | JGI IMG/M metagenome (GOLD analysis project Ga0209751, IMG submission 184019) | Soil microbial communities from Rifle, Colorado - Rifle CSP2_sed 13_1 (SPAdes) (version 2) | ecosystem: Environmental > Terrestrial > Deep subsurface > Rock core/Sediment | place: Rifle...
TGACGATGCATCTCATTACTATTCAGCTTCCGACTACTCTGGTTTGCAAACCGTATTACAAAATTTAGATGTTTGCGAGTAATCCCAAATTTTGAAATTTGAATTTATTTAGGATTTAGAGTTTTTTTGCAAGATTGTCCGCCCAATCTTGCTTCAAGTCTTCAGGTTCTATTCGAACACGACTTGAAGAGCGATTTTAGGCGGACTGCGCTCCGAGTACGGAGCTTGAGAGGAGGTGAATAAATTTGAAAAAAATATTACTTAGTTTACTTTCTATCGGTGCAGTTGCAGGAGTTGCGGTTCTTGCAACCGGCGCTTTCTTTAGCGACACGGAAACATCTACCGGTAACTTGTTACAAGCCGGTGCAATTGATTTAGGGGTTGATAATCATAGCTTTTACAATGGGAGGCCAAATGAAGGTACTACATGGAGAGTAGATTATGATCTAAGTGACGAACCTCCGCGCCAATTCTTCCACTTCAGAGACATTAAACCTGGTGATTGGGGGGAAGATACTATCAGCCTGCATGTTAATAATAATGAATCTTGGCTTTGTGCAGACGTAACTTTAACCAGTGATGACGATAATGGACTTGTAGATCCCGAAACTGATGATGGTGATCAAACAGACGGGCCAGGTAACGGTGAATTAGCAGACGCTGTAAATTGGTACTGGTGGGCTGACGATGGGGACAATGTCTTCGAATGTACATTTGAACCCAACACGCAAGATCCTAACTTGCCTCCAGTTTGTAATGAGGAGGCTGAGGGTAGTGAGGTTCTCTTACCGGCAGGACCATTAGGAGCTCTTAACGTAGGAGGAACGGCTACTGTTACACTAGCCGACTCTCTAAACAATATTTGGTCAGGCGATTCGGGTGATCCATTAGATCCACAAGACGTTCGCTTTGTCGGAAAAGCATGGTGCTTTGGATACAGCGATTTTCTACCATATCCACAGGATGGGGGTAATCTGCAAAACTTACCCGATACTAGACCTGTGATTTGTGATGGCTCTGGTGTAAATAATATTACCCAAACCGACAGTTTCACAGCTGATATAAGTTTTAGGGCTGTACAGTCGAGAAATAATGAGCTCTTTGTTTGTGATGAACGTATTGGACCACCAGTTGGTCCGTAAAAGCTTCTCTCTAGTTTAAAGCTTTGCAGAAGGATCGAAGATCCCGAGCAAAGCCGAGGGATTAGAGAGAGGCTTGCCCCGAGTCGAAAGGCCGTAGTTCCTGAGCGAGTAGAGCGAGACGAAAGATTCGGGGGCAGCCCACTGGTTGGAGATGTGAATTAATATATTTCCATTACAGCCGGTGGGCTGTAAAGTCTTGAATAAACTCGAAAGACTGCGATGCGTTCTCTTAATTATGCTCTATACGGCGCAATATTAGGTTTAATATTCCTCGCACTAGGGATATCGGCTCTCATGAGCGCAAACATTATTGCTAACCCCCTCCCCTCTAACTTCAAGGACTACATACCCAAAGCTTACATTGTCCAATCAGGCTCGATGGCTCCGGCAATAAAAGTAGGGAGCATTGTAATTGCTCAAAAATCTCTCAATTACCTTCCCAACGAAGTTATAACATTTAAAAACACTGCTTACGATAAAAATCCCACTACCCATAGAATTCAATTTAAAAATTACCCGGAAGGAGTTAATAATCCACCGGAATATTTAACTGCGGGCGATGCAAATGAAGAATTTGACAGGAACTCTGTAAAGGATGGACAAATAGTCGGAAAAGTCGTTTTTACGCTTCCTTACGCGGGTTATATTGCCAGCTTTGCCAAAGACCCAAGGGGTTTCATTCTAATGGTAGTGGTACCCGCGACCATAATTATTTATGAAGAATTAAAGTTTTTAAAGCGCGAATTCGGAAAAAGTTATTCCAAATTTCGTCAAAAAAACTTAATAAAGGAAAAGGAGGATATGCCTCTGCCGAGAATATCAATTCTTATTCCTGCGATTGGAGCGGCAGTTGTAATATTTTCGATATCACTCGCTTACTTTTTGGATAATGAAGATAGCATTGGCAATATTTTCGGAGCGGCATCGAATTTTTCAACCACGACTCCATCTCCCTCCCCATCTCCCAATCCGACACCCATTCCTACTCCTACTCCAGGAATAGCGCAAAATCTGGTTATAAATGAGGTTTTGCCGGATACCAGCTGTTTCCAAGGCAATACCGAAGCCCAGTGGATTGAGCTTTATAACGGCTACTCCGTAACGATAAACCTTAAGAATTTTAAAATAACGGACGGGACGAATACAATAGATCTCGTAAATTCAAATACAGATCTTCCGGCAGGGCAGTTTGCCCTTTTAGCCCACAGCAACTCCATTTGGAATAGCTGCTACTCCGACAATGGCGCAATCACCGTCAACCTCGGTGGACAGCTCAATATCGACGTCGGGCAGCTTCAGCTAATCGACACAGACGGATTAACTGTCATTGACACAGTCATCTGGGGAACAAATTCTCTCACTCCAGCGCAGAATGAATCGATAGAAAGGGTACCCGATGGTTGGGATTCGGCGACCGGAACAGGATTTGTAGAGAGCGATTTTGTCGAGAAAACGACACCGCAGCCAGGTCTATGAGAAAACGTATAATTCGAATACTTATTGCGATTTTAATTCTGACGCCAATTGCTGTTAACTCAGCTTTGGATATCGCAGGCCGACGCGCTCGGGAAGTCCAGGCCGTCGATCCCCTTCTTATTACTTACAACAATGCGCCAACTCCCAATCCGGTATTCACATATTCCAATATGCTTCCTGGAGATGAGATTACGGAAGAGGTAAAAGTCAAAAATAATTTAGGAAGCGGTGGTTTTAACGTCTCGATGGATGGCATTATGACCGATGAAACAGCCCAGTTTGCAGATATTCTAGAAATATTAATAACAGAGGTTGGTTTCGGAGATATCTATGGAGGCACAGCAGGATTTAGCACTTTACAGAATTTTCTGGACGAACTTCCTATTGACCTTGGTGCATTTAGCGCAGGCGAGGAAAAAACGTATAATTTCAAAGTTAAATTCCCCTCTTTAGCCGGAAATGAATATCAATTGGCAAAAGTAGTATTTGATTTAATATTTGAGACATCAATTGAATCCCAGCTTCCTCCCGAGTGCGAACACTTAGCTGGTGTAATCGTCGATGTTTTTGAAGGAACAGAAGGAGACGATGACATCCACTCAAACATTTACCCAAACTTAATTTTGGCCAAAGGTGGCAACGATATAATTGATTCAAGTGCAAGTGGAGACTGCGTTGTGGCGGGAGATGGAAATGACATTGTTCGCTCCGAATCCGGAGACGATGTAGTTTTGGGTGGAGGTGGAAACGATACAATCGAATCAGGAAGCGATAACGACACAGTCTATGGGGGTGAAGGAGACGATAACATCATGGCAGGGAGCGGGAACGATAAAGTTTTCGGTGGGCCAGGGGTAGACACTATTAGCGGTGGTTCAGGAATTGATGAGCTTTACGGCGAGGCTGGGAATGATATCATTACCGGCGGAGGTAGTAATGATTTTCTAGACGGAGGAACAGATTCCGACAATCTTAACGGAGACTCAGGGACAGACACCTGCATCGATGGAGAAACTCTTACTTCCTGCGAACTGTAATCCGAATTAAATTATTCAACGATTATGCTTCCGAAGACAGATGAATCGAGGTGATTGTGATACCTGTAAGTACCAGCAGTATTAAAAACTAGTGAAAGACTTTCCCCATCTGCAAACTCTCCCAAATTAAGAAGCGGATATAATTGGTGGGTTGGATGGTTTGCGGAGTTAACGGTTGCGTCTTCACCGCTTCCATTAATCCAAATAACTTTTGAGCCTACTTTAACTGTTGCAGTTTGGGGATCAAATCCGCTTTTAGTTAATTTTATAGTGGCCTCCTCCTCTTCAGCATTAGGTTTAGTTGTATTGGCAGGAACATCTGTTGGTTGATTATAAGATTGATCTTGTCTATTGTTATAGTCTTGTGACGAATAAGATTTACCCTTTTTATAGAAAACAAAGTAATAAATTAAACCGTAAATAACAGCTCCAACTACTGCGTAAATTAAAATCAATTGCCACAAAGGCCTTTTTTTATATGAAGATTGGTCGCTTTTTTGATTTTTTACTTCTTCTTCCACAACGGTAATTAAAACACTTTTAAAATAATGGGTCAAGCATAATTTTATTGACTTGTAAAAGCTATAGTATTATTATAAAGACAATGTTTAAAAGTAAAAGGCGTTTTTTCTTTTTAGCGATTACAACCACATTACTGTTGGCCATTTTTACTTCTGTAGTTAGCGCGAGTCATTCATGGGGAAATTACCACTGGGCGCGCATCTCAAATCCTTTCACACTAAAATTAGCTGATAATCTTTCATCAAGCTGGGATGCTTATTTGGTTAATACTTCAGCTGATTGGAGTTTATCCTCAGTTTTTGATACAAGTATAATTCCGGGAAGCGCTAACCCTAAAAACTGCCGTGCCACCAGCGGAAGAGTTGAAGTTTGCAACAGCAAATATGGAAATAATGGCTGGCTTGGATTAGCACAAATTTGGGCGAGCGGAAGCCATATTGTGCAGGGTGTTACAAAGGTTAATGATACCTATTTCAATACAGCTAAATACAATACACCCGCCTGGAAGAATTTGGTTATGTGCCAAGAAGTGGGTCATACACTCGGGTTGGATCATCAGGATGAAAACTTCAATAATGCAAACCTTGGAACATGCATGGATTACACAAGTAACCCGGATTCTAACCAGCACCCCAATCAGCACGATTATGATCAACTTCAAGCGATCTATGCGCACCTTGATAGCTTCACAACTATCCAGAGTGGTACTCAGAAATTACCCCTAGGTTTATCTATCGCAGGAGGGGTTCTCAATGGGAATTTTGAGAATCGAAGTGAGTGGGGTAAGGAATTAAAAAATAACGGACACGTTGCTTTATACGAGCGTGATTTTGGGGGCGGCTTCAAACTCTTCACCTTTATCATCTGGGCTTTTTGACGATTGACTTACGTAAGTTAAAGAACTAAATTGAGTATTCGTTAATACATATAGGGGTCACGGTTAGATAGCGCATAGCGCATCAAACGTGACTCCGTGAAGTGTCGCTATAAGCGACTACTTCACCGGAGGAGGTGAAATAGATGAAAAACGTACAAGGAGCAATTACCCACTTGAAAAATGATCAGAAATACCCAGCCAACCGAACTGAACTATTAGCAGAATGTGATGGATTATCTGACTTTTCAGCTGAAGACAAACAATGGTTTACCGATAAACTACCAGAGGGAAACTACGAATCAGCCGAGGCTGTTATGAAGGCTCTTAATTTGCAGGAAGCTTAAGAGATAATATATTTTTTAAAGATTGTCTATTTTTGAGGCTAGAATGAAGTCGTTTTTGTGAAGACCTCCTATTTTGTGGGTATAAAGATCAATTTTTACCCTTTTATAGTCGTGTAGGTAAATGTTGGGGTGGTGTTGTTCTTCTTCTGCAATTTTTGCAACTTTATTTACAAAAGAGATAGCTTCTAAAAAGTTTTTAAATTCAAAATCGCGCGTAATTTTGTCAGGTCCGCCGGCTGGTGGATGTTTTAGCTGCCAACCTTCGTGAACCTCCTCGAGATACTTTTCAATCTCGGAAGTTGTTAAAACTGGTTCTCCACCCTTGCAAGCCACGCATTTTAAACTACTTAAACTCATTAAAATATTATCTTACAAATTAAAAGAAGAATACGACTAAGAGCAGAATTGCAGTTGCTGCTAATATAATCAGATTTTTCTTTGTAACTAGTTTACCTTTTGGCAAGATTTATCACCTCCAGTACAAAGTTCTACTTACTAGGGAGAAGAACGCTTTTTTCTTCTTTTAGATTGACTCTTATTGGCCTAACCATTAATGTTCCTAGGTTTGCAATTTTAAAGCCAATACTGGCTATAAAACCCATAAAAAGTATATGAAAGGTGTAATTCAAGGGCGTATTAAGGACTTCCGGTGATATCAATTCAGCCTTAGTATTAATATTTTTCTCTTTCATAAGTGCTCTTTCTTCAGGTGAAAGGTCGCCTCCCACTAAACCGCTTAAGTCCAAAGAAATTCCGGGGAGATTAAAAACATCTGTCGGGTTTTGTTTTTTGGTGAAAACAGAATATACGTTGCCTGCAGTATAAAAAATTATTAATATACCCAGAGTCAAAAGTGAGTAACCGATAACTTTTTCTTTCACAATTCTAATCATACAACAGTTGTAGTAAAATGTTAAATTGTGTCAAAAAATACAATACTTTCTTTAGGATTTCTGCTTTTATCAGGAGCTTTAATTACATTTATACCGGTTATATTTAGTAGAATTGAAGGAGAAAAATCCTACGTCCAACTGTCGCCATCTCCGCAACAAAAATCCAATAATTCCTCCAATATATTTAAAGAAGAAGTTGAGTATCAAGGTAAAAGTTATAAAGCCATTGGATTTATTGTTGACGATTCTGAAAAGCTTTATTTATACCCGAACTTTAGTGAAAAACTGACATCTTATGAGGCTATGAAGGAGTATGGGTGCAGCGTACTGCTTTCAGGCGGTTTATATACAAAAGAGTCTTCGCCTATCGGACTTTTTATATCAGAAGGAATGAAGTTGAAAAGCATGATTCAGGACGAATTCTACAACGGAATATTCTCAGTTTTTTACGATGAAAGAGTAGAAATAGCAAATAGTCTTGATAAGGGAGATGCAAGAATTGCGCTTCAATCCGGACCTATATTGGTACTTGGCGGTGAAAGATATGACTTTAATGATAGAAGCAAAGAAGAAGCCAGGAGAGTTGTAATTGGACTTACGAATGAAGATAAAATTATTTTTATGGTGTTTTACAATCAAGACTCTGTCTTTATTGGTCCGACGCTTGAAATATTATCTAAGCTGGTAGCAGATTTTTCCGAAAAATCCGGTTTTACAATTATCGACGCTCTCAATCTAGACGGAGGAAGCGCTTCGCTTTTTAAGGCAGATGACGTGTCACTTTCAGAAATAACGCCCTCAGGAAGCTTCTTTTGCATAAAATAGGATTAAATTGTATAATATAACAAAATGGGAGAACGATACAGACGATATCAGGAAGATAAGAACACCAAGCCAATACTTGTAGGATTTCAAGCCGATAATTTATCGGAAGCGGCTCAGGTAGCCTTAGAAGATTTAATGGAAACAAGGGAACAATATTTAGTCGATCCCAATACTATATCGAAAAAGGCGAGGAAATTAGCTAGCTTAGCAGGTTTTAGTAGTACTCTACATGCAACAAATTTGGCAACCTCTTTAGTTAATGTTCGCAAAGCCCAAGAGTGGCCAAACTCTCACAGAGGAACAGACCCGAGAATTTTTGGCGATCTAGATGAAGTACGTACTATGCTTGACGAGTTGGATATGTAGTCTACTGTTTTAAATACAATCTTCTTTTCGAAAGTCTTTCTATTCTTGCTTTCTCTGCTTGCCTTACGGCAGATTCATCCATACCAAAGTGGTGTGCAATCTCGTGCCAAACCGTGTTTTTAACAATCTCCTTTAAGTCAGAAAACGAACGCGCAATTGAGAGCATTGGATATTTAAAAATTGTGATTTTATCAGGAAGCGTAGCTCCTATACCGTAATGTCCACGTCTTGTTTTTGGAATTCCTTCATATAGACCCAAAAGCATATAACCACGGCTTACCGCTTTCGGATAATCCTGAATTACAATTGAAACATTTTCGAGCTTACTTAGAAACTCTTTTGGCAGGCTTTCAATTGCTTCATTTATTATTTTTTCGAATTCTTCGTCCCTCATAGAATAAAGGTGAATGGTAAATGGTAAAAGGTAAAAGTAACATATTATTTTTTAACAGATTTCCTGCGTAATATAGAACTTGGGGATTTAAGGTTGGAGCGTAATTTTTGAGTTTGGGTAACGAATTTATCTTTTGAATACTTATAAATTCTAAAGGCAATATTTCTGTTTATGTGAGAATATATTTGAGTCTGCCTGGCCGCTCTAAATGCTTTCGCAGTTTGCCTGAAGTAAATATTTAACCTTTTTGTTCCCTTCTTCTTCAAGTTAATTGTATTTTAGCTTAATAAGCTCGGAAACTATAGTCTCATCTCCGTGGCCTGGATAGACTTTTGTTTTAGGAGGCAGCTTTAATATTTTTGCAACAGATTGTTTTAAATCGAAGGTTCCGGAGTAAGCAAAATCAGTCCTGCCAACTGTGCCTCCGGCAAAGATGAGATCGCCTACGAACGCAAAATATTCTTCCTCGCAATAAAGTGTAATGCTTCCTGGAGTGTGACCGGGAGTGTGCAAAATGTTTAATGATTGATGATTAATGGTTAAATTATCATTTATACTTGGGTATTCGTCGACTTTTGGAGGAGGTCCTGAGGTAATCCCTGTGAATTTCTTAGCTGAGGTACTCATTCTAGCTAGTAAAAATTCATCTTTTTTGTGCATAATGAATGGAATCTTATAAGCTAATTTAAGTTCGGATGCAGCCAGAATGTGGTCATAGTGGCCGTGGGTTGCTATTATTTTAATAGGATCTACCCCTTCATCAGCAATAATTCTTTGAATATAATCTGCGTCGTCTCCAGGGTCAATTATTACACACTTGTCATCCTCGATAACTAGATAACAATTAGTTTTTAACTGGCCTACTGGAAGACGTTTTATTCTTAGCATATAACTCGACACTAATAATCCTAATAAGAACCTGCGTTTAGCGCAGAACCTTGTTTCTCGCTTATGCTCGAAATGAAAACCCGAATGATCCTAATATTCGGGTCATTCGGATGCAATTTGTATATTAGGGTCGCTATATAACTTTAATTATCTTTGCTGACTTTACATTACCTCCCTCAACCTCAATAGCCACAACATCAATTCTTAGTTTCTTAGGTAAATTGGGATGAGTCATGATATAGTACTCCCCTATCCTTTTTATCTTGTTAAGTTTCCTGGGAGTAACCGCTTCTTCGGGTTTTCCGAATTTTGCGCTCCAGCGGGTTTTAACCTCTATAAATACTAAATTTCCTGATTGAAGCGCGATAATGTCAATCTCGCCTATTTTACTTCTGAAGTTTCTTTGAATTATTTGGTAGCCGTTGTTTTTAAGAAGTGTTAGCGCATATTCCTCTCCTGATTCTCCGTATCCCCTTTTTCCCTTCATTCTTAAGCTTTCTTTCTTGGTGCTTTTTTTATTGTAACTGGATTACCCCTTCTTTGGGCTCGTGAATAAATTTCTTCAATATCCCGCTTAGACTTATTTCTAATATAATATAGTTTTGCGCTATTTACACCGCGCATCCCTCCTCTTATTACTTTGATTTTATCAACATTGGGTGAGAAAAGTGGAAAAATTCTTTCAATGCCTATCTGACCTGCGCCGATTCTTCTGACTGTAAAACTGGTATTTTCCTGACGGCCTTTTATGGATAAAACGATACCTTCAAAAGATTGTGTTCTCTTTTTACCGACTTCTTCAATGATTTGGGTAACGCGTACTTCATCTCCAACGCCAAATTCCACCTCTTTGTGCATAGTTTTTAACATAATTACAAGTAGTGTATTTTACCTTAGATTCGGCTAGCCTTCAACAAACTCGGCAGGTGTCAATATTTCAGTAATTCTTCGAGCTATAGTTTCGCTCCAAGATATTCGAAAATTCAAATCAACTCTACTTTCCTTTTTTCCTTCAAAAATTAGGCTCACTTTTTGAGAACCCGGATTAGCGATTAGCAAATTTTTAAGCTCGGCCAGTTGAGGTCTTGTAGTATTTTCAGGAACCCTTATGTACAAATGGTCGTCATCTTTGGCTTTTAGATCCATTCGCTTTTCAGACATGCTTTCTTTTGTGTCAATTGCCTCGACTATTATGGTTGGGGACTCATCTCTGGTATCGACCCTCCCGGATATTAGAAGAGCACGATTGCCAACCCAGAATTCTTTTGTTTTTTGGAATATTTTAGGAAAAACAATTAGCTCGAGTGACCCGGTATCGTCTTCGACGCGAATAAATGCCATTTCGGAACCCGTTCTTTTAGTCACAACAATTTTTACATCTGAAACCACTGCCGCGATTCTTACAAGCTCGTCTAAGCTCTCTTTAGGTGAAATCTCGAAAATTTTGTGAGTAACCGCATATTCAAACCCAGAAATTAGGTCGCCTATTGGTCTTGCTGATAAGGAAAACCCCAATAGTGAACGCTCTAAACTCTGAATTTCTTCATCATTGAACTCGGGAACATTATTTAATATAGTATCAACTGCTTTAGTATTTTTAATTTCTTCTTTTGTAAATAATCCTTGCTGATTTTTTAAAGCAGGTGGTTTTGAAACTCTATTTCTTACTAAATCAAGAGAGCTTAAAAGTGAAGCGCGTGTGCCGTATGAAGAAAGAGCGCCGACTTTTATTAGACTCTCGAGTACTTTTTTGTTAACTCGTCTTGAATCAACCTTTGCCAAAAAGTCGGCGAAGGAATGAAATTTATCCTCTTTCCTGGCTTCAAAAATGGCCTCAATCGCTGCCTTGCCTACATTTTTTATTGCAGATAAACCAAATCGAATAGCTTTACCCTCAAGCGATTCTTTATAAGCGACTAACTTAAAACCCACTGCACTTTCATTTATATCCGGAGGAAGCACATGAACTCCAATTCTTTTACATTCATTAACGGCTGCTGAAATCTTTTCGTTATCGATGCTTTCGGCTGTAAGATAAGCACACATAAATTCAACCGGATAATTGGCTTTCATATAAGCAGTCTGATATGCAACCATTCCATAACTAGCAGCGTGAGCTTTATTAAATCCATAACCGGAAAACGGTTCAATTAACCTGAATAACTCTTCTGCCTTATCTTCCTCCATGCCATTGGCGGTAGCTCCTTTAATAAACTTTTCCTTTTGCTTTTCCATTTCCTGAGGAATTTTCTTGCCAACAGCTTTTCTAAATTTATCGGCTTCCTCCCAAGTGTAGCCTGCAATATTTATTGCGGTTGTAAATACGTCGTCCTGATATACTATAAGGCCATAACTTTTACCCAGGTACTCTTTCATTCTGGGGTCAAAATAGGCGACTTTACTGGGATTATTTTTTCTTTCAATGTACTCGGGAATCTGGGCCATGGGGCCTGGTCTATATAAGGCAACCATTACCATTAAATCTTCTACTCTGGTCGGCTTTAAGTCTTTCAAATACCGAGTCATGCCGCTACCCGACAATTGGAAAACTCCCATTGTATCCCCGCGGGATAACATTTCAAAAGTCTTTTTATCATCGAGTGGAATATTGACGAGTTCAATTTTCTTGATGGACTCACGATTTACGATTTCAATTGCACTACCCAGAATAGATAAATTCCGCAAACCCAATAGATCAAATTTTAAAAGACCGACTGCTTCTCCCGGCGAGACATTGGGGTCAAGTGCATCCATATCGTACTGCGTAATAATCTTTTTCCCTTCGGGGTCGAGCTGAATCGGTGAGTACTGGGTAATTTCATCAGGTGCAATCACCAAACCCGCCGCATGAACGGAAATATGCCTCGCGTTGCCTTCAATTTGCCTAGCAAGATCAATTACGAGCTTTGAATCATTATCCCTTTCATATAAATCTTTAAGTTCAGGCGAGCTTTTTAAAGCTCTTGCTATATTCATCGGAAATCCTTGAGAACCCAAGGGAATTGCCTTTGAAATTCTGTCGCCTACCGAGTAAGGGTAACCCATTACCCTAGCGGTATCACGAACTGAAGCACGAGCCAACATCCGCCCGAACGTGCAAATTTGGCCAACCTTATTTTTACCGTATTTTTTTGTGAAATAATCAATTACTTCTTCGCGCCGATTATCGGCAATATCTAAATCAATATCGGGTGGTGTTGGTCTCCACGGTGTCAAAAATCTCTCAAATGGTAAATCATAGACCAGTGGGTTAATGTTAACTATTCCCAAAGCGTATGCGACCATTGACCCAGCGGTTGAACCTCTCGTATTGGTTACTATACCCTTTTTTTGAGCCCATTGGGCCAAGTCCGAAACGATAAGAAAATAAGTAGAAAAACCTTTTTTTCTAATAATCTTTAATTCGTAATTAATCCTAGATTTAATTTCAGCTGTTAACTTGGGTGCTCTTTTTTTAATTCCCTCCCAAACAATTTCTGTTAGCTGGCTATTTGCGGTCTTTCTTTTTTCGAGTGTATATTCGGGAAAAAACCATTTGTTAAGAGTTAGTTTTAGATTACATTTATCGGCAATTTTATTTGTATTTTTTAGAGCGTCTGGAAAGTCGGAAAACAGGTTTGACATCTCCTCAGGCGTTTTAATGTAAAAGTTAGGACTGTCTATAAATCTTAAGCGTTTTGTATCGGAAATATTTTTCCCTGTCGCGATACAAACCAAGGCATCCTGGGCATGCGCGTCTTCCCTTTTTATGTAATGTGCGTCGTTTGTCGCTACTAGGGGAATTCCTAAATCACGACTCAACTTAACAACACCTTTATTAATTGTCAGCTCATTTTGGGATTGTTTTGCAAGTTCTTCTTTAATCTCACTTTTTTCCGCGCCTTTAATATATTTGTCATATTCGTGTCTCTGCATTTCTAAATAAAAGTCATCTCCGAATATGTCTAAATACCAACCCGTCAATTTTTTTGCCTCAACATAAGACCCACCTATCAGAGCTTGAGCAATTTCTCCCTGCGCACAGGCGGATGTTGCTATTAATCCTTTTGAATATTTAGATAGCGTCTCGTGATCTACTCTTGGACGATAATAATAACCTTCTAAATGTGCAATAGATGTCAGCTTCATTAAGTTAAGGTAGCCTGTTTTGTCTTTGGCTAATAAAAGCAGATGGAAGTTTTTAAACTTTCCTCTTTCTGGCCTTTCCGATAAACCTACGTTAGTAGTATAGGCTTCCATTCCGATAATCGGTTTAACCCCTTCCCTGACTGCCTTTTTGTAAAACTCTATTACCCCGTACATTACTCCGTGGTCAGTAATTGCAATTTTGTCCATACCGGACTCTTTTAGATACTCAAATAATTTTCCGATTTTACTCAAGCCATCCAAAAGAGAATACTCTGTATGAACGTGAAGATGTACAAAATCTTTAGACATAATTAATTAATAATTTACTAATTACAAGCTTTGCTTATACTTTAAAACGATTCTTCTATTGCTTTTTGTCCATAGCGAAGGGACAGTACCAGTACAAAAAAAGCCAATAACCCTAAACTAAATAAAAGAAAAGGAATTCCGAGAATATCCGTTATAACTCCGGAAAAAATGACTGGAAATATGGTAGCGATTGTTACCAAAAACCAATAATTACCAAATACCCTGCCTCTCAAACCTCCCGGAGTCTTCTCCTGTAAATATGTTTGGGCTGGAATTAAAACTCCAACGAATGAAAAACCTAGCGCAAAGATAGTGGCAACGCCGAAAATAAGCCGGGCTCCGGTTGTTATTGAAGTTATGACAAATACAGTGAAAAATAAAGACGCAGCCAAAATCGCGAGTGATAATTCAATCACCCTTTTTTTTCGCCAACCGTTCTCTAGAATTCTAGGTATTGTAAGACCCGCTATACCGGCACCCAATCCTACGGGTATTGCAAGAACATGGCCTGATAATTCTATGGGAATTCGCAATATTACCTCAGCATAAACAGGAATATTTACAACAATTACTGCGATTGATATTTGAAGAAGTATTAGAAGCAAAAAAGGATAACGGATTTTTGTATTTTGACTTATGAATCGATATCCTTCCATTATTCTTTCAAAAAAAGTTACCAATGCGTGCTCAAATTTTTTGGGAATTGTCACTCCTTGCTTCATAGGAGAAAGAAAACTCACACTTACAAACGCTGCAAATAAAAAGGTTGAACAAACGTAAAGCGTTGTTGTAAAACCAAGAATTTGATTTAAGATCCCAGCCAGACTAAATCCGACAATTAAAGAAGCTGTTTGCGTCATAAAAAAAAGTCCATTTGCCTGGGCTAATTTTTTCTTGGCAACTATGTTTGGTAGTGATGCGTATTCAGCAGGAACATAAAACTGATTAAAAAAACTATACATCATTGCAACTCCGAATAACAAAAAAAGGCCGGTTTTATGAGATATCGCATAAAAAAATATTGTGGAGGCTTGCAACAAATTAGAAATCATTAACATTTTTCTTTTTTCAAATATATCTGTTGCAGCCGCAGCAATAGGACCAATGATAATAGCCGGAATTGCGTAGGAGATAAAAAGAAGTGACGTTGCGATGGTTGAACCGGTCTGGCTATAAATTCGTATCAAAAGCAAGAAGTTAACTACATTAATTGTTAACTGCGATAAAATCTGTGAAATCCATAAATATATAAATCTGTTATTGGATAGAAGCGGGCGAAAGTCAGATAACATAAAATAACGAATAACTAATAACGAATAACTAATAACGAATAACTAATTTCCATATAACTAATTCTTTAGTTTACTCTCTAATAATTTCTTTACGAGAACCGGGTTTGCCCTACCTTTTGATAACTGCATAGCTTTTCCAATCACCGGCGCCAGCGCTTCAAGTTTTCCGCTTTTATAATCAGCAACAGCTTGCGAGCTCTCGCTAATTGCCTCCTGCACCCATTTTTCTAGAGTTGGCTCATCAGAAACTACTTCCTTTTTCTTATCTAATAATTCTTTAATAAACTTTTCCGGAGATTTTCTCTCTAAATCTGCTTTTTGGTTAACAATAGCACTTGCAACAAATCTTGGGTCTACTTTTTGGCTTACCGCTAGCTTGAGCGCTTTTTCTGCAAATTCTAAGGTTCTTTTGTCCTTTGTTAAAACATCAAGATAATCTTGAGGAAGTTTATAAAATTTTCTTAGACGATCCTGTATTTCTTCCGGTAATTCCGGCAAAGAAATTTTGATTTTATTAATAAAACTAACACTAAATTCCATTGGAGGAATATCGGGTTCAGGAAAATATCTGTAATCCGCCTCGGTTTCCTTGTATCTTTGCGCAATTGTTGCATTATCGGCTTCGCTCCAACCCCTTGTTTCCTGGCGCGGAGTGACTTCTTCTTTTAATAATTCAGTCTGTCTTTTTATTTCATAATTAATCGCTCTTTCTAAAAACCTAAACGAATTGATATTTTTCACCTCCACCTTGTAATTAGGTAATTTCGGATTTCGGATTTCGGATTTCGGATTTATTTTAGTAAGCGATATATTCGCCTCGAGACGCATACTTCCCTTTTCCATATCGCAATCAGAAACACCGAGATATCGAATTATTCTTTGCAATCTTTGTGCAAATTCCTTTGCCTCTTGAGCTGAGTGCATATCTGCCTCTGTCACGATCTCAACCAAGGGAACGCCGCTTCTGTTGAAATCTACTAAGGTTATATTTTCTCCGTTAACTTTTTTATGTATTAGCTTCCCCGTATCTTCCTCTATATGAACCCGCCTTATTCGTATTACATCTTTGACTTTTGACTTTTGACTTTTGACTTCGAGCCGTCCGTTTACGGAAATCGGCTCGTCATACTGGCTTATCTGATAACCTTTTGGTAAATCTGGATAAAAATACTGTTTCCTGTCAAATTTAGACGTTCTGGCTATCTGACAATTTAAGGCAAGGCCTATTAAAATAGTATCTTTTATCGCTTTTTCGTTAGCAGAAGGGAGTGCACCGGGTAGCCCTAAACAGATAGGGCAAGTCTGTGTATTTGGAGGTATTCCAAAATGCTTGGCGGGGCATGCGCAAAACATCTTGGAATTCGTTGACAATTCTACGTGTATTTCAAGTCCTATTACGGGTAGGAAATATTCGTTCACCATAATTTTGGTTTAACCTTATACATTTGCAGTTCTTGTTCAATATCGAGGCCGACTTTAAACATTCGACTTTCTGAAAAATGAGGAGCAATAAGCTGAAATCCGGTGGGAAACCCGTTTACAAATTCTATTGGGACAGATATACTCGGATGACCTGTCAAATTTGCTGGAACTGTGAGAACGTCGGACAGATACATTTTTAAAGGGTCTGTCTCGCGTTCACCGTGCTTAAAGGCAGGAAAAGGATAAACAGGACCGGCAATAAGGTCAATTTTTTTATATGCCTTCTCAAATTCTTTTATTAAAAGCGTTCTGCCTTTCATTGCCTGTTTATAATATTTATCTGCATAACCTGAAGATAGGCTATGTGTGCCGATCATAATTCGCCTTTTAGCCTCATCTCCAAAATATTCCCGTCCATTGCCATACCTAATACCGTCAAATCGCGCTAGGTTAGCAGAAACTTCTGATGTCTGAACAACTGCGTAAATGGGGTATGCGTAAGCTACATAAGGAAGTGATATGGATACTAATTTATGTCCTTTTTTTTCAAGAATAGATAGTGCATTTTCGACTTTCTTGGAAACATGGCTATCTATCCCGTCAAAAAATTCTTTCGGCACTCCGATCTTAGCTTTAAAAGGTTTATTCATTTCTTGTACATAATCAGGGACAGGTACCTCTTTCGAAGTAGAATCCAGCCTATCGTATCCGGCGATGACAGATAGAATGTAGGCCGAATCCCAAACGGTTTTTGTCAAAAGACCCATGCAGTCGGTTGAAGAAGCCATGGCAATTACGCCGTATCTACTAACCCTCCCATATGACGGCTTAAGCCCGACTATATTGCAGTATGAAGCAGGCTGTCTATTAGAACCCCCTGTATCGCTACCCGTTGCTGCTACACAAAAATCGGCTGCAACGGCGGCTGCAGAACCTGAAGATGAACCTCCCGTGACATAACCCTTGGCATAGGGGTTATTGGTAACGCCGTAATCGGTATGTTCACCCGATGATCCGTGACCCCAAGCGTCTAAGTTAGTTTTACCGATAATCAAAGCCCCGGCACTTTTTAGCTTGGAAACAACGGTTGAATCATATTGAGGAATATAGTCGGAAAGAACATGTGATGCCGATGTTGTTTTTATACCTTTAGTTAAAAAGTTGTCTTTTATTCCGAAAGGAATCCCCAGAAGAGGCTTTTTTGAACCTTTTTTGCGCTCGACGTCTGCAATTTTTGCTTCTTTAACTACTTCCTCCCTGACTGTTATGAAGCTATGAATATTTTTATTGAATTTTTTTATTCGCTTTAAACACGCCAGACATAATTCATATGAGCTTATATCTTTTTTATCAAGTGCCTCTTTAATTTCCTTTAGTGTTAAGCTTGTTATATCCATACTATTTATCAAATATGGCTTTGATTACAAAATATCCTTTGTAAGTTTTTTTGGCGCCACTTAAAGCTTCCTTTTGAGAAAGCATGGTATCCCGAATTATTTCATCTTTTCTAAATCGGTTTGTAATACCCGTAACTTGGTTTGTTTCAGGAACACCTTGAGTTTTCATCTTCGCAATCGAATCTACATAATCAAAAATCGAAGTCAGTTGTACCTTAAATTTCTCAACTTCAGATTGCTTAAGACTTAGTTTTGCAAGTTTACCTACGTGGAGTACTTGAGCTTTAGTTAATTTACTCATACGCACATATCTTACAATCGCAACCCCTTTGTAGCAATAAGATTCTCGTGTTAAACTTTAAGTTAGTGAGAAAGAGAATTAACTTAATTGTAATTTTTTATGTTCTTTACTTTACCTGGCTATTTTTACTCGCTTATCTTTGGCCCGATACAAAGACTCTTACTTACTTTCTTCTATCAGTCATAGTTTTTTATTTCTTATTTCTTAGAGAACATACCGATATTATTATATTCGTTATTGTAGCTTTCGCTAGTTTCTTTATCACAAAAACCCTCGCCTACGATCCTGGTTTTGCTGATGTTGGTTTTCCGGAGTTAGGAGTTCCTTATTGGCCGTTGGCCTGGGGAATTACAACCTTAGCTGTCAGAAAATTTTACTTAATTATTAGCAAAAATCCTCAAGGTTAACTTCAAACCATTTTTTCAAGAGCGCTTATTCTCTCAAGAACCGGAGGGTGTGTATTAAAAAGACCTGCGAACCAACCAACTGCAGATTTAGTTTTATCTTTGAAAGGATTTTCAAAATAAAGATGAGCCGTTGCCTTATTAGCAGCTTCCAGTGGTTCGTGATCAGAAGCAATCTTTTTAAGTGCTGATACAAGTCCCGACGGCTGCCTGGTTAGTGTTACCGCACCAGCATCTGCAAAAAACTCCCGTCGTCTCGATATGGCCAACTGAATTAGCTGGGCAATAATTGGGGAAAGGAGCGCAAAAATAAGTCCGAGTATCATAAATATTAATCCGATTTGACCGGATTTCCTTCCTCGACCTCCACTTGAGCGGAAGCTTACCCTCAAAAAAAGATCTCCCAAAAGCGCAACCGTTCCGACAAGTATGGCTACAATGCTAGCTAAGCGCATATCATAGTTTCTAATATGGGAAAGCTCATGTGCGATAACTCCTTCGAGTTCAGTTTTATCAAGCTTAGACAAAAGTCCCGTGGTTGCACATACTACTGCATGCTCAGGATCCCTTCCTGTCGCAAAAGCATTTGGAGCAGAATCCTCTATTACAAAAAGTTTTGGCTTAGGTATACCCGCCGCAATCGCCAGATTCTCGCTTGCTGTATAAAAATTAAAGTGCTCATGCCTTTGTGCCTCCTTAGCCCCGGAAATTTTAAGCACTATTTTATCAGAGTAATAATAACTTCCAAAACTCAACAGTCCCGAAATAATAAGTGCAACTCCTGTAATCCCTAAACCGCCGGGTTCGTATCCTAAATAAACAGCCATTGCCTGCGAAAGAATATATATAGAAAGAGTTGCGAAAATAACAAAAAGTATCAAAACTACCGCAGTTTTCCTTTTGTTAGCAGCTTGCGCTTCGTAAATATTTTGCATGAAAACTCGATTCTAATGATACTAATGAATACCCGAACGACCCGAATATTCGGATAATTCGGATGTAATTCGTAGATTAGTATCGCTTATTCTAAATCAACCTTCGGAGTCTTAGTTTCACCCATCCCTACCTCTACGTGCTCTCCTTTTTCCGGAGTAATTAGACCAGGTTGTTCCTCGAACTTAAACATATTTGCAATAATATTCGACGGTACGCTTACTCTTCTAACATTGTAATCAGCAGTTAAATCTATTACGAGTCTTCTTGAGTACATCACTTTATCTGCAGTGTCGCGTAGCTCATCCATTAATTTAGAAACAACTTCAGATGCTTTTAGTTCCGGATTGTCTTCAACAGCAATTCTGATGCTGGGTAGTATTGATGCTAGTTGGCTTCCTGCATCGGCCATCTTCTGAACGTCGCCTGATTTAACAGCGGAGGCAATAGCTCGCCTCGCGTCAGTTAAATCCTTAAATATTTTCGACTCGTGTTTTAAATAACCTTTAGTTGAGCTTTCAAGATTAGGAATAAGATCAGCCTGTCGTTTAAGTTGATTTCCAATTTCCTGAACAGCTGCTTTTATTCTGGCCTTGCTTGAAACGAAGAAATTGTAAGTAGTAAAAACCCAAACGGCTAAGATTGCAATAATTCCTATTATTATTAACGGCATTGTATAATCACCCCCTCCCAGTGAAGTAGCTTCTGTGAAGCACTTCACGGGATCCCGTTTGATGTCCCGTAGGGACTATCTAACCGGGACTTATCATTTACAATTCTAACATTCTTTCGAATTCTTCTAAAGACCGAGTATTCACAATATCACCGATCTGCGCCCAGCCGCGACGGGCAACAGAAACACCCCAAGGCATATTATCCATTCCGTTTACATGATGGGCGTCAGTTCCTAAGGTTAATTTAATCCCAATATTCACTGCATCTTTGACCAAAATATCGGGAAGATCAAGACGCATTGGTTCAGCATTTATTTCTAACCACTTATTCTTACTCTTACAAAACTCTAATATTTTTTCCCAGTTTAAATCAACACCCTCGCGTTTACCCAACTTTCTTCCCGTCGGGTGTGCAAAAATCTTTACTTTCGGGCTAGACATGGCAGCTATTACTCGATTAGTTGCCTCATCTCGACTTTGCCTAAAACTGGAATGAATAGAAACTAGTGCAAAATCCAAAAGCTCTAACCCTTCATCTGGCACCGGTAACTTACCACTTGGTAGCATATCAATCTCCAAGGAGTTAAAAATTCTTTTTAAACCTTTATTCTTTATTCGTAATTCATTATTCAATTTATAGATTTTCTCTTTTTTTCTCTTCAGAATATCGATGATTTGTTTATCGCTGTGCTTCCCGCGGCTCGGGTTATGTTCAGTGAATGCAATATATTCATAGCCCAGTTCATTGGCTTTAGCTACCAAATCGAACATTGTGCTCTCTCCTATATCATGGCTTGTTTCGATGTCAAAATCCGAGTGAATTTGTAAATCTCCTTTTATTTCAGAAAGATCAACAAGTTTTGGTAAAGTGTGGTTCAAAGCAGCTTCGATTTCACCCATATCCTCTCTAAGTTCTGGCGGTATCCAATCCATATCTATAAATTTATAGAATTCTTCCTCGGTTGGAATTTTTTTCAGTATTTTCTTTCCTTTTTTCTTTATGTAAATACCATAATCCGAAAGGCTAAAGCCCTTTTTAATAGCTAATTCCCGTAGTGCAATATTATGGTGTTTTGAACCTGTAAAATGCTGAAGAAGCGCACCGTAGGCATCAGGTGTTTCGACCATCAAATCCACCTGTCTGCCTCCGGCAACCACAATGCCTGCGGTTCTTTCGCCTTTTTCAAGAACTCTTGACGCTTTCGGATAGCTTGTGAAGTACTCTATTGCCTTCTTTGGATAATTTGTGGCGCAAGCTATATCGACGTCGCCAACTGTGGAAGCTTTTCTTCTTACGCTTCCTAAGGCATCTGCACTTTTAACAAATTTAGCCTCCAAAAGATACTCAATGATTTCATCTGCAATCTGGGTTGCGTATGGCAGAAGTAATCTGATGGTTCTTCCTTTGACTTCTTTTATGGATTTTAATATTGCATCTTGGGAATCCTCACCCATTCCAGGGAGTTTTGCAATCTCACCTTTATGTGCGAGTTTTTCTAGACTCCCGATAGGATCTGAGGCTGAAATCTTAGACTTAAATTTCGAACTCAGTCTGAAGGCTGTTTTTGCGCCAATTCCCGGTACTTTCATCAGCTCAAACATGGACTCAGGCAACCCTTTCATAACTTCAGAAAAGTGTTTTGATTTACCTGTCCTAAATATTTCATCAAGATGAGCTGCGATACTTTCTCCGATTCCCGCCACATCTTTAAGTTTTCCATCATCCCATAAATCTTTTGCTTCAGATGACAAATGCTCGACTGCGTCCGAAGCTCTCTCATAGGCAATAATCTTAAAACGGTTTTTTTTCTCGTCTTTCAGTTTATAAGAAGCAGCAACGTGCCGAAGCACCTCCGCAATCTCCAAATTAGTCATTCCCTTGTAAATCTTCACAATAATATTATACAAAAGAATAAGATACGTTAGAAGTTATTCCTGATTTTCTTCTGAAAGTGTTTTTAGCTACTTGAATATAATTGAAGTTAGCTGTAATAATAAAATAATTAAAACAATGACTAGTACAAAAATGCTGCAAATTTTAATAGATGGCCAAAGCTCCATTAAAAAAGAATTGAGTAGGATGAATAAAAAAATGACCTCTGGTTTTAATAGTTTGACTAAAAGAATCAATAAACTGGGTTTAGATTTAGCAACGCTTTCTGATGATGCTCCAACTATTGAAGAACACGATAAGCTGGAGAAAAGAGTTACAAAAATAGAAAAGAATCTTCCTCGAGTTAATTAACTACTTCCTAAAGCAACTTATAGAAGTTATTCTTGTGTTTCTTGCTGGGGATTTTGGGGAAATACCTTAGAAACTGGTGCTTCTTCTATTTCTACCAGTGTCCTAATTTCTCTTAGTTGTTCTTCCTTCGAACGTCTTCTCATAGAAGTTGGAGTTAAAACATTAGAAGCTTCTCAATAATTTTTCGTTCTCTCACTCATAACCTTTATATATCTCAGATAACAAAAGAAGTCAATATCAAGTACCTACTCGGCGGGCTCTAGTGTACTATTTGAGGTAGTATTTTCAAAGATTGATATAATTAGGGTGATTATGATAAATGGCAAATTATTAAATAAGATTATTGGATTAATTAACAAAACAAGTGGTGTATCTGTAGATATTAAGACTTGGAAAATAATACCCCGCCAAGACAATTGGTTATTTCCTAAGTACCCCTCAAAAACACGAATTCTTCCTTATGGTATAAATTTAAAAAGTAGCATTATCGAGTATCTGGATAATAATACTGAATGGTTATTGGAGTCAGACTGTTTTTTAGGTATTTGGTTAAATCCAAAATCAAAAGAATTCTACTTTGATATCACAACTACAGAAAATAATAAAGATATAGCTATTCAGAGAGCAAAAAAGATAAGTGTTCTTGAAGGAAGAAATATTGTTGCAATCTATAATCCTCTAAAGAAAAAGACTATTTATTTATGATTTTCCGGGGTAGACGGAACTCGCCACGCAAAGCATGAAATACTTAAATTTGCATTACTCGAGAACCCGAAGCGTCGTGAGTAAAACGAGCGAGGCTGAAGGGACTCGAACCCTCGACCTCTTGGTTGACAACCAAGCGCTCTAACCAACTGAGCTACAGCCCCAAGTTAGGTATAGATTATACAGCATTGTTATTTTCCCAACAAGCTTTTTCTAGGCTTTTCTAACTGACATTATCCAATGATCTCTAACTTTAAGCGGAACCTCATAACCCGAGTTTTTTATAAAATCCTCGACAGTCACAAGCTCGACGTCAATTCCCTTTTGCCTGAGTATAATAGCTGCTAAGCCGTAGTCTTCTACTTTAAACTTGGCAACTTTTCCGCTGGTACCATAATCATCCATTAATTCTTTTTTGGTATTTACCGCCATATCACCTACAATAAAAACACCCCCTTTTGAAATTTGCTTTTCGAAAATTTCTTGAATGACATTAATAAGTCCTCCGGGGAAATTTAAACTAACCTTGTGTTTATTTTTGTAATAATTAGATATTAATCCTCCGTAAGGAACTTTATTAATATCCACTTTATCTTGCCTTTTTTTAATAAAAATGTGTTGAAACTGCTCTATTTGCATACTTTCACTCGAACTATCGTTTTTTAGAGCTTTTAACAACAATTTACGCTTAGGATAACTCTTGTCAACCTCAAGATTGTAGATAGTCTTATACCAGTCATTACCCAATTTCTCATAGTGAGCATCTTGGGGAAACCATATGCTGTCAAAAACATAAGTTGCTAAAATCGCATCATATCTGTCCTTTTCCTTAAGCAGCGGAACCGGGTTAAGCAAATCATGTTTTTCAGATCTTATGTGAAAGTTTTCACGAACGCTCAAGATTTTCGCGTTGGGAATCGATTTATCGGAAAAGTCAGTTAATATAACTTGCCATTTACTTTTTAGTCTTAGCTTTGAAATAATTTTCCATCGTGTCAAATCTGCTCCGCTGCCTAATTCCTTAACTCGTATTAATTTTTTAGGAATTAGTTTTTCGATTTTTGTAGCAAGTGCGCTTTGAATTGGTTCGATTTTAGTGAAAAAATCAGCCAACCCGCTACTTTTGAACACTTCATCAACTTTTAAGTAAAAAAGAGAGTTTAAATTATTAATATCCATTCATATAATTAGAGAAATTATACACAATTAGTTGAATTTGACTCTTTTCAATTAGGTTCAGATGTGTTAATATAGCTTATTCACAGCTTCGAATTATGGATAAGCAAAGCTTGTTCACAAAATAAATTTATGAATAAGAGTAATTACAGGGTAGGAGATAAAATAGTCGAGTTCGGTCAGGTATTTAATATCTTCCAAATAAAAAATCAAAAAACAGCTGATGGTAAGTTTGAAAAAATTATTTTCTTTAAGCCATACTTCAAAATTAATAATGCCTCTAATATAATTTGTTCAATACCCTTAAATAACATAGAAAAAACTGAAATAAGAAAACCTATATCAACCACAGAACTTAAGGTGCTATTCAAAAGATTAAAAAAGGTAAACAGCAATAATATATCTCTGACAATAATCAGGGCAAAAGAACTTCTTAAATCTGATAATCCAAAAATAATGATAAAACTTCTTAGAATTCTATATAAAGAGAAAAAGAATCAGCCTGATAGTTTTTCCAAAAGCAAAAAGGATGTTTTTGATTCAGCCATGGATAAACTTGTACAGGAGTTTGCCTTGGTAAGTAGAATTACTCCTGATAAAGCAAGAGAAAAAATTACATTCGCACTAAGTAACTAACGTATCTTCTTTTATTTTCACGTCTATTCACGAACTAAAACTTTACTCAATCTAGGCATAACAGCTGCAATAAGTTGTTTGACAATTAGTATTTTGGGTTTACTCTTTCTAATTAGTAACGTAAAGCGCCAAGCTTCGAATTTTTGCTAATTGTTAATAGTTATTTGCTAATTGTTAATTGCTAATTGCTAATTGACAACTCTCACCTCATAGTCTAAATTCTTTGTAATTTCTTAAACTGCCCCATAATTCACTAGGAGAATGGCAAGAGGTAAAAGGTAAAAGAAATATATAGTATATTCACCTTTCACCATTTACCATTGACCTTTTACCTACCTAGGAGGTGATTAATTTGACTCTAAAATCAGCACTTAAATCGCTTAAACTCAATGAATCTACGATCAGTATGGCCTTAGGCGCCATAGTTATAGTTGTTGTTGGGTTATTGGTCGTCAATTACTTTAAAGGTTTAGACGAAGGAGCAACGCTACCTTCAGGTGAGCAAACAGAAAGGTCAGAAGGTCCTACAATTACGCGCTCTGGCCAAACGTACCACGTTATTCAAGCAAACGATAATCTTTGGAATATAGCTGAAAGGTATTATGATTCAGGCTATAATTGGGTCGATATAGCATCGGCTAACAATGTATCTAATCCGGGTATCATCGTAGCAGGCCAGGAATTAGTGATACCTGACGTCGCACCAAAACAAGCTACGGTGTTAGTTACATCGGCTACACTCGGCGACTCTACACAAAGCGCTCTGCCAATTTCTGGGGCAACATATGAGGTGGCAAAAGGAGATACTCTCTGGAATATAGCTGTGCGAGCCTACCAAGACGGTTATCGATGGGTGGATATAGCTAGGGAAAACGAACTACTAAATCCCAACATCATTCATCCTGGAAATGTATTAAGGTTACCGAGATAATTTTAGGTCCCTGCTGATTTTAAGCCTTTGAGAGTTTCGGAAAGCCATTTGCCAACCTCAGGAGTCATCCAAGCAGGTTTTACTGTTATTATTTCTTCATTTTGAGGGTCTTGTATCAATTTATTTAATGAAGGATCTTGTGCTTCAACATTTCTATTTTGGTTCATCTCGATTTCTACCACAACTTTATATTAACGATATCGATAATGAAATCAAGAATTTTCACACTAAGCTTAAAGTGTTATAATTTAAGGTTAACTAGCGGGATTAGTTGATTGGCTCAACACTACCTTCCCAAGGTAGAGAGACGGGTTCGACTCCCGTATCCCGCCCCAAATTTTCGATAACTTTTCTCCTATATTAATGAACTTATATTTATGTGGAAAAATGCGGTAATCTATCACATCTTCATTGACCGATTTGCAGGGTACTATGCAAGGAAAGACGATGAAAAACCGCACTGGGTTGGCGGAAATTTGAGAGGCATCATCAAGAAGTTGCCTTACCTTAAAACGTTGGGAGTCACTGCAATCTGGCTCTCGCCGGTCTATAAAGGTGCAGCCTACCATGGTTACCTTGTGACTGATTTTTATCAAGTTGATCCTCACTTTGGTACAAAAAATGATCTCAAAAAACTGGTAAAAACCTGCCATCGCTTCCGTATGAAAGTGGTTGTAGATTACGTACCGAACCATTGTTCGTCTACACACTCGTTTTTCCGGGACGCGCAGAAAAACAGGAAGAGCGTCTACCGAGACTGGTTTGTTTTTACCCGCTGGCCGGATTCATATCTCTGCTTTCTACAGGTGAAAGAGTTGCCGAAGCTGAATCTTGAGAATAAGGAAACCCGCGAATACATTATCCAAAACGCTCTGTATTGGCTTGAAAAGTTTAATTTAGATGGCATGCGGCTTGATCATGCGATCGGGCCATCCCACGGTTTTTGGAGGGAATTTCGGAAGCGGATCAAGGCAAAGCGAAAGGATACATTGCTTTTGGGTGAGGTATGGTTTCAAGGAGTGAAAACACGAGACATCAAGACATTCAATATGGAGGGAGTACGGCGTGTTTGGCGTTTTGGTAGGTCGCGCGGCATCAACGCGAGGCAGGATGCAGCAATGACAAGCTACGTGGATATTTTGGACGGCTGCCTGGATTTTACCTTCAATCGGCTTATCAAAGAGTGGCTTGGCAGGGGACGTATATCTGAAGGTACTTTTTGGAAAAAGATAAAGCAACACTATCGACAGTTCCCGAAACACTTTCTTCTCCCCACATTCCTCGATAACCACGACATGAACAGATTTCTTTTCGATGTAAAGGGCGACAAGAGAAAACTCAAAAAAGCTACGGAGGCACAGTTCAGTATTAATCAACCGAAGATTATCTACTACGGCACGGAAGTCGGGATGTCACAAAAAAAAGATATGAAAAAGTTTAAAAGTCACGGCGACCTGCAGGCGCGAAAGAAAATGGTGTGGGATTTATCAAAACAAGATACGCACCTTCTTAAATTCTACCGCAATCTTATAAGTCAGCATTAAAGGGAGAAGCGCGCCTTTTTTGTTTTCCACAGGCGGGTTTGTTGTTTGGAAGTTGGTCTCCGGTACAATTCCGCTCGCCCGCTCATCTTGCATCTTTATCCGCCCAAAAGGCTCCGCCTATTGAGGCGGACCCGACTAAATGCTTTATTGCTTTTGTCGGGTAAAGATGTTTAAATTAATAAATGCCTGCTAAAAGCTACGAAAAACATAAAAGCAAATTATTTACTATCTTATTGATTGTTTTTGCTTCAGCTATCGGTATTTTTTTCTGGAAGGTAATAAGAAGCAATATTGTCCTTACCAGCTGCAGTGAAATAGCACTAAATTCCACTCATGTACAGTCAAGAGGCAATTTATTCATTGATACCACAGAAAGCTACGAACTCAATCTTAATGACTGCTTAGTCCAAGCCGGATTAAACTGATAAATAATAATTGTCCTCGATGAAAAGTGCATTTTATTTCTTGCTTCTGGTTCTTTTTGCCACTGCACTGGGATTTTTGTTTTATAATAATTACCGACCTCAAATTGTAGAGAGGGGTTGCGCAGAAATAGCAGCCCAATCGAGCGACTTAATATTTAATAATAAAAAACCTTATGACTCCACATATGAGTATGAAAATGTCAAACAAAGATGTCTAGAGGATTCCCTAAAAAAGTGAAACTAAAATTAATTGAAAAAAAACTCGAAGCAAAAGATACCTATACTTTTATTTGGAAACCCCAAAAGAAAATAAAATATCTACCGGGGCAATATTTTTACTACACACTCCCTAAAATGCAAGTTTTTGACCCCAGAGGTATAACTCGGCATTTCACAATTTCTTCGTCCCCTACAGAAGGGGATAATATCAGATTTACCACCAGAATTAGAGATAATTCTGCTTACAAAAATGCTGTTAATGAGCTTAAAGTCGGTGATATTGTAGAAGGAGAAGGACCCAACGGAACCTATATCATAGACGAAAAAGAACCGGGACCACACGTGTTTCTCGCAGGAGGAATTGGTATTACACCCTTTAGAAGCGCCATCAAATACAACATAGATAAAAAGCTTACAAAAACCAAAATTCATCTAATTTACGCAAATTCAACGCCGGAAGATATCGTTTTTAGAAATGAGCTCGAAAAATGGGTGAAAGAGAATAAAAACATAAAAATGGACATGACTGTTTCACGACCAGAGGAGAACGGGCAGAAGTGGACCGGACTCACAGGTAGGATTGACGAAAATATGCTCAGAAAAATAATACCGAATAACGAATTACGAATAACGAATTTCTGGGTTTGCGGTCCTCCTGCAATGGTTGAGGCTACAGAAAAAATTCTAGGAAGCCTCAAAATAACCTCAGACAAGGTACGATCCGAAAAATTCACTGGATACTAACTCGTCAGAACAAAGCTCGCTGTTTACCGACTTAAAATTGGGAATTATTAAGTCTTCTTGGCTCGCTTATTCTTCCTCTCAAAATTGCTATGCAATTTTGGTAAAATATAATACAATCACGGTTCATCGTAATAGATTATTCATATTGCGACAAGCCGATGTAGCTCAATGGCAGAGCAATCCCTTCGTAAGGGAAAGGTTAGAGGTTCAAGTCCTCTCATCGGCTCAAGTTCGTCGGGTAGTTAAAGCTTAGGTTGTGGGTTCGATTCCCACTCCTGGCTCAAATATGTCGATATACACCTACTTGATTAAAAGTCTTAAAGATAAAAGCTACTATACTGGTATATCTAATAATCCCTATAAACGTTTGGATACTCATAATAGAGGGGGGCTTAAAAATACTTCTTTAAAAAAACCATATATCTTAGTTTATTTAAAACCACACTCAAGTTATATAGAAGCACGAAATCATGAGAAATGGTTAAAAAAGAAAAACAGAGAGTATAAAAATGTTATAGCTCATGTAGCTCAGCTTGCCCCGCCTATATCAGGCGGGGTGAAGTAGAGCAATGCTTTCGCTCGCCCCGCCCAAAGGGGCGGGGTAAAGCAAAGGTCGGTGGTTCAAATCCACCCGTCGGCTCATTATCTTTTTACATAAGAAATATGCAACGAAGATATTCCAGGCTAACAAGAATCGAAGAGAAAGAAAACATTAGGCGCGCGGTTTTTTTTTCTTTACTAACTATTATTTCTCTTGCTTTAGTTTTCTTCCTTGGGCTTCCAGCAGTCGCTAAATTCTCTGCATTTTTATCTGATTTAAGAAAAAGCAGTGAACCAGTTGAGAGACAAGATTCAACTCCTCCTGTTCCTCCCCGCATTGAACCTCTACCCGAAGCTACTAACCAACTGCGGGTAGATATAAAAGGTTCAACCGAGCCTGGCGTTAGCGTAATACTTAAACTCAATAACAAAGAAGAGGAAATACTTGCAAATAACGATGGAGAATTTAATTACACTTTTGCGCTTAACGACGGAGAAAATAAAATATCTGCTTATGCAAGAGATTCGTCAGGCAACGAAAGCCAAAAAACAGAAGAAATTAACATAATTTATGACAATGACCCGCCGCAATTGTCGTTAACAACTCCTAACGACGGAACTAATTATTACGGATCAAAACAGAGGCAAGTCCTCCTCGAAGGAGAAACCGAAGTAGGAGTAAATATTAATATTAACGGCAGATTCGTACAAGTTGATTCAGACGGAAAATTTACTTTCACGACAACTTTAAATGAAGGTGAGAACAAGTTCACAATCTTAGCGCAAGATTTGGCAGAAAATATAACCGAAAAGACTCTTACGCTCCACTTTTCTCTTTAAATCAATAATTGTTAATTTGGAGCTATAAAGAATAACTCGAGGTAGCCTTTTTGAGCAAGCCATCGGAGCCAAGCGAGAGATTTATTTTTCTTTTAAGATAAGGGTTGGGTGCTTGGCGAGATAGCAGGAGATGCCTGTATCTAGACTCAATATTTTCAACTACAGGCATACTCCGATTGCTAAAAAAGTGTTACCGAGAAAAGTTATTCATTCAAAAGGCAGAAAACATAACCGAAAAGACTCTTACTCTCCACTTTTCTCTTTAATTGATATCGCGAGCAATATCCCCATGAATCCTAAAATCCAGGAATAAAATAAACTGTTTACGAAAAGGCTGTGTATTAAAAGAGCCGCTCCGCATGCTTTAAAAGCCCGACCATATTGGTCCATTTGTACCCTTTTTGAAATCTGAAATAGCATATATACAAACATAATAAACCCGGATATACCGGTTGTAGCCAAAACGAAAAGCAAACTTGAATCGCTTCCTGAGCAAGCGTGTGAATCAAAGCTTCCCAGACCTAAATATTTCATCCTGGCTGCACATAAATTATTATATCCAACTCCAAACAAAGGATTTTTACGAATAATCACAGCTGTTTCTTTCCAATTATGCAATTTTGCAAATACGCTGTAAGTTCTTTCTAGTTTTGCAGCTTCGCTAATATTTCTAGGTAAAAAGGGTAAAGATATTGCAAATAATGCAAAGATAATAACAAGGGCATATATGAGCTTCTTTCGTGAATTGTAAAGTAAAGCGATTAGCCCTGCCAAAAATGCAAGGTAGGATGCTCTGGAGTAGCTAAGAAGAAGCGTGAAAAGCATAAAAATTACAATTAATATATATTTCTTATTTTTACTAATGTATCTAGACAGTGCAATCAAAGCTCCAAACACAATTATTAATCCAAAGAATGCCGGGTCAAGAAAAGTGCCAAACATTCTGAAGTAGTGATCATCCCAGCCTATATACTTCAGGTCCCTTAAATCAGGCAGCCAGAGATATTGGATCCAGCCAAAAACTGCAACAGCGATCGTCGTCATTAGCAAGCAGTTATAGAGAACCTTTTTGTTGATCTTACTTTTGTTTATTGACCAAACAACGGGAATAATCGACGTGTAAGCTGTCAATCTGAGAAAATAAAACCCTCCGCTAAGAATTTCTTTTGTTGTGAACAAGGAAAGTGATAATAGAAGTGAAAAAGCAGATACGATTAAAAATCCAAGTATGTATCGAAAAAAATAAGGTTGCCTTTGCTGTGTTAATAAAAACATTAATAGTATTAAACCGGCTACAATATCTACTGGATGTAGCGGATAAGAAGAACCCAAAACACTAATTCTGAGGCGGATTATTTGCCCCAAAGGGAAAATAGCAAGATAGATAAAAATCAATTTTGAGAAAACCATAATTTACTCCAAGCTAAGAATGAGTGAAAACTCATAACAGTTGCTACTATAAATCCTCGCAAACCGTCTAAAAATCCCAGTTGGTAAATAAAGTTATATAAAAATTTTCCAAGAGGCCAAATTATTATTTTAACCAAAGTAGCTCTTTTACCTTCCTGAATATTAGCTTGTGCATGAAGGGTTGAGAACTCACTTATATCTTTTATAAATTCCCTCAAGGTTGGATGCGGATAATGAAGAATAGGGTTTTTAAACTTTATTGTTTCACCATCTACGTCCCAATATTCATGAACCCTGCGCTTCCAAACACCCGATTCTTTCTTGGCCATTCGAAGCAACTTAGTAGAACCAACCTCTCCATGTGTCAATAACTTTCCCCACATATAGTCAACCCGCCTAAAGTAAACACCATTAATTCCATTGGAAATTGGAAATTTGCCCGCCCCGCTTCGCTTGGCGAGGCCGGGGAAATTTGAAATTTCTGAGGTGAGAGCCTCAGATACTCGCTCGTCAGCGTCTATAAATAATACCCACTTGCCTTTAGCTTTCGAAAGTCCAAAATTCCTTTTACCTGCAAAATCATAGTTAAGTAATCTTCTGTAGACCTGCGCTCCTAACTCTTTAGCAATTCTTACAGTATCATCGTTAGAATAATCGTCAACAACTATAACCTCGTCGCAAAAAGCAAGCGAATCAAGACAATCTTTAATATTTCCTTCTTCATTTTTTGTAATAACTACAGCTGATAGGTTCACCTTTCCTCCTTTGTTACCGCAATATTACCTACCCAGAAAATAGTCTCAGCATTTTCAGGAACTTTGCTTTCATCTTCAAATATTTTATAAACTATATCTGCAGATTTTTTAGGTTCATTTCCAAGTCTCCAAAGTAAATATCTATAATTTTGGGCAAAATCGTCCTCGAAATAGTCAAGTGGTCCGACTCTTTCTAATTTATAATCTTTACCTTGTGCATCTTTAATAATAAGAGAAACTATCTGCTCCTGAAGCTTATAGGGAACAGGGAGAGTTCCCGGGGTTACATTATCTTGGGGTTGAAAAAACCAATTTTTTGAAAAGTAATATTTCAGATTTACTCCCGTCATAATAATAAGAATCGTTACTGAAATTATAAGACCGATTTTTTTTCTTGATAAATTTGATATGAAATCAGCAAGTAATATCAAAGGTATGGGAAAAATTGCTAGGTAATAGTGTTTAGGTGGGTCGCCATGAACAAAAAGACCAGAGAAAGTGACTAAAAACACGACCGAAAGTGCTATCCAGAAAGAACTTTTTTCTTTTACGATTTTTTCTTTAACTCGATAAACCCAGTAAACGATAATTATTATGAAAAGTAAAAGAACGTAAAGATTTTTTTGGACCAGTATGCTTTCCCAGAAAAAGTTATAAAGAGAAGTAAAACTGGCTTTAATAATACCTATATCAGCTGTGTTTTTAGGATAGAGCCCAAAAAATCCAGCAACACGGTATGGCACCCAAGCTAAAAGCTTAAAAATCATGTCGAATTTATTTTGAAGGTTGTAAATAAGAAACGGAATTAAAGGTATTGAAAGTCCGACTAATCCTTTCCACAAATTTTTTAACTTAATAAATTTTCTTTTTATGAGAATGAGCACAAAAACTGAAGGTAGCAAAACTAATATTGTCGGGAAGAAACTGTAGGACAATCCCAATATTAATCCCAACCAGAAAAGTCCTTTACACCTATCATCAATACTTTTTACTAGAAAGAAAAGAAAAGGAAAAAAAAGCAGTGCTGCTATCGCATTAAACCTTGAGTCGCGGGTCAATCTTACCCAAGCAGGTGATATTGCAATTAAAAATGAAGCGATAAGCCCTGTGTGTTTGTCTATTAAAGTTGAAACTACTTTGTAGCATAGATACACGCTTAATACCCCTATGACTGCGAAAAAGTATGCTCCTGCAAATGGGTGATAATTAAAAAGAGGCAAGATACCCGCCATTATCCAATAAAAAAGTGGAGCTAAATAAAGCCACTCGTGGGAAGTGCGAGAACCCAAAAGTGCAGTTCTTTTTCCTTCGATAATATCGCGAACTGCAAGATAATCTACACCCAAGTCTCCGTGAAATATCAAATTCTCTTCAATTCGATAGAAACGCAAAAACGCTCCGATGAATATTATTAAACCAAGAATTAAAGACCACTTGTTAATTCTCAAAAACCCTTCAACCAAAAGCGCTGATAATAAACCGTAATGCCTGCTGAAATAAATAAAAAGACTTTTTTTATATGCATTTAGAATTCGTTCAGTTTTTTTTGGAGTACCTCTAGCTTCCAGGTGAATTACTTCAGCTTTAGGATAAAATATTAATTTCCACCCTTTCTTTCTTATTTTGTTTGCAAGTTCATTCTCTTCAAAATATAAAAACATTGACTCATCAAAGCCGTGAACGGAATCGAAAACCTTGCTTCTTATCATAAAAGCTCCTAGCTGAATTACCTCAACCTCTTTAATAGTGGTTCTATCCCAATTACTCATCAAATATTTTCGCTTAATAGGGTTATTGGGAAAAAGTTTATTTATGAATGACAGTGTGAATAATCCTATAAATGGTGTTAATTCAACGGTTGCTTGCGGGGTGAAATTTCCTGATACATTAACTAACTTCGGTGAAACTATACCTGCCTTCGATGTTTTTTTGATAAATTCATAGATCTCATCAAAAGATTTATTTGATACTGTAATATCCGAATTAGTAAAATATAAAAATCTGCCTTGCGCATATTTTCTTCCCAGATTACAACCTGCTCCGAAACCAATATTGCCGTCAGCAGGTATATATTTTACCCAAGGAAAATGTTTTTTAAGTTTTTTTCCAACCTTCTTCACTTCATCGTTATCAACTAAAATAAATTCAATAACATCTTTTCTCGATCTTACTTTTGAAAGACTTCTTAAACACTCAAAAAGTTCTCTTTCTGCATTATAGTGAGTAATAATTACTGAGATATCAGGCTTTTTCTGCATAGACTGTTATAACCTCTCCTTTCTTTAAAACTGGTTCTAGGGCACTAATAATAAATACTATAACTTTTGTAAATAGTTTCATTGATTCTAAGTAAAAAGTGCGTTTAGATTTCTTTGACAAGTTTTTATTTGTAAAACCTTCTTTTGAGATTTTGAACTTCGGAGAAAAAAGTAGTCGAATACTTTCAAATAAAATAGAGTAATTGTGCTTCCAATAATTATATTTAAGTGTTTTTGTTTTAAAGCCAGACAACTCAAGAATGTTTATTAAAGTTCTCGGAGTAAAATGATAAAGATGTGTTGGCGGCTGAAGCGCATACCAATCCTTACCAAACAGTATTCTGCCTATACTGTCGAAGTTAGGCACTGTAATCACTAACAAACCCTCATATTTTATTACTTTATTTATTTTAACCAAAGTCTCTTTGGGTTTATGTAGATGTTCTAAACAGCCATTTAATGTAACTACGTCAAAATAATTCGCGGGAATATTTTGTGCGAGTAAATCACCGTATCTTAAATCAATGTCATAATTGCGTTTAGCAAACTTACAAGCTTGGCTCGACAACTCTACTCCTTCTATTTCCCAACCCCTTTCTTTAAATTTCGTAAGAAAAAGGCCGGTTCCAGCTCCTACATCCAGAATAGAACCAGCTTTTTTTCTCTTAAATATATCTTTATATAAGAAATCATACGCTTCATCTCTTCGTTCTAACTCCTCACCTATGTTGCCTCTTTTCAAATCAATTCCCCAATATGAATCCGGTTTATAATATTTTCCAATTAAGTTTTTTGTAGGCCTTGGAGACAAATATACAAGGTCACATTTGCGGCACTTAACAATCCTAAAAACTCCTTTACTTAACCACGACTCAGTATTATCCCAAACTATAGCGTATCTTTTACTTCCACAAAGATTGCATTGAGGGCTCTCCCATCCATCGTCTTTATTTTCCTTCATTTTTAAATATTTTCCTAGTGAAAAATATAGAAAGTATCAAGGAACAAATAGAACCTATTAGTGCAGAATATGCAGCTCCATTAACTCCGTATGAATTTACTAAAGGAAATATTACAAGCATCACGCTTATAAGAGAAACTATTGTGACTGTTGTTACATATTCTTGTTTATTCACAGCTAAAAATAGAGAAAGCGGAATTCCGACAATTCCTCTTATTATTCCGAACACTGCAAGAATTCTAATAATTGATATTGTGTTTAGCCAATTTGAACCTAATATTATAGTGACTATCTCCTGAGGGAAAATAAAAATGACTGACCCAACTAAAATCATCAGTAAACTACTCATTGTAATTGTTTTGGAAAATGCTTTTTTAAGACGACTTGCATCAGCTGATATCTTTACATAAACTGGAAACGTAACCTTAGAAACAACCTCAGCAACTTCTGAAACAGGTAAAGAAGATATTTTATAGGCAACCTGATAAATTCCAAGAGGAGACGCCCCTAATAATTTTCCTACTATTGCATCATCTATATTTTGGAATAAATAATCAAATATCCCATAACCAGTAACCCACTTGCCTCGGTTAATGATATTTTTAACCTTTTTCTTATCAAAGATTAATTTGGGTATCGGTTTAATAAATATAAACGATAAAACAACCTCAACAATTGAACCTGCAACCAAACCCCAAACAAAACTAATCGCAGTTTTTGTAAATAGCGCTAATGTTATTACAACAAAAGCATCAGCTATATATATGGCTGATCTAAACCAAAACTCTTTGTTAAACATAAGTTCTTTCTGAAACCTTGTAACAGATGGATTAATAAATCCTTTAATAAAAGGGACTACGCTTGTTAAATATAAAAGGGGTAATACGTCAGGTAAATTAAAGAATTTACTAACGAATGGAGTGCTAATAAATATAAAAAGCGAAATTAATAATCCTCTAGCAATAGATACAACCCAAGCTGTATTTATATATTCTTCAAAATCTGCTTTGAGTTGTATAAGAAAAACATTGATACCTGTTTCTGTAAATGTTTCAAGAAGCGAGAGAACCAAGGCTGCAATTCCGAATAAACCGAACTGATCAGGTAGAAGTATTCGTGCTAGAACTGCAATCTTTAAAAAAGCGATTACTCTAGTTGAGGCTCGGAGTCCGCCCATCCACTTAATCCCACTAATCGTATCTTTAAGATAGCCCATGTAACTTGTATTCTAAACGAAAATTACTGGACAATGAAGCATCCCCAAGCACGGAAGTTTAGAATCTCCTTCTTTTAAGGATAAAGATGGACTTTTGGAAAAGGTAAAATAAACTTTCCCCCACGATTAATAAATTCCCTTTCTTTATCTGTAATTTGTTTTTTATAACTCCATGCAAGAAGCAGAGCATACTTAACTTCGTCGTTTCTGAAAATTTCAGGAGTGACTATTGGTATATGCGTACCGGGTGTATATCTGCCTTGCCTTTCTGAGGATTCGTCGACTATATAATCTATCAATTCAGCGTCAATTTCACAAAAGTTCAATAGTGTATTTCCTCTACCTGCAGCTCCATATCCTACTATTTTGTTACCTTCATTTTTAATTTTTAGCAAAACATTGTTTAGATTCTTTTTATGCTTAAATACTTTCTTAGTAAACTCATTAAACGTCTTAATATTTTGAATTCTTGATTGTTTCTCTTTATTTAGCATTAATAAAACCCTTTTATAAGTACGTAAATTTTTGTTTGTTTTATACTTGCAGTAAACTCTAATTGAACCGGAGTGGATAGGTAGATGCATAACGTCAAAAATTACGAGTCCGTATTTTTCTAAAAAAGGAATTAGAGAAGTCAACGTGTAATAACTTAAATGTTCGTTATAAAAAAAGTCATATTGCATTTTTGCAATTAAATCGCGAAGATAATGTACTTCAAAAACTATTATTCCGCTTGGCTTTAAAAGTTGCTTTATCCCTTTAAAAACGTCGTCTAAATCATCAATATGAGCTAAGACATTATTAGCAAATATTGCATCAGTCTTACCCTTCTCTTTGACTATTTTTTTCGCAACATTTTTTCCAAAATAGTCAACCCATGTCTCAAGACCCTGTTTGATTGCTAGATCAGCTACATTTTTTGCAGGATCTACTCCTAAAACTCTTATTCCATGTTTTTTAAGCGGTCTAAGTAATACTCCGTCATTGCTGCCTATTTCGACTACAAAATCACCTTTTTTTAAGTATTTATTAACCGTCTCCTTAGCAAATTTCTCAAAATGCTCAGAAAGCCCGATTGAAGATAGATAATGATAATTTCTAAAAAGCGTATCAGATTTAATTACATGAAGTACCTGAACTAATAAACAATTATTACAAACGTAAATTTTCAAAGGATAAAACTTTTCTTTCCCTAAATCCTTTTTTAGAAGATAGTCACCTGCCAACGGCATAAATCCTAAATCCAAAATCTCGGTAATCTGCTTAGACCGACATAATCGACAACTGTTTCGTTTAATAGTATTTCCCTTTTTCATATCTTAATTAAAATGTAAAATATAGATTACTCTAAAATGAATACTTTCTTAATATTAGGTGGCAATTCGCGCTTAGCCTCCTGTTTCTCAAGTTTATATCCTAATATAACTAAATCTTTTGGTAAAGCTGATTGTAACATCACTAATATTGATAAGGTCGAAAAAACGCTGAAGGGAACGGAAGCTCAGTATATATTAAATTGCGCCGCAATAACCGATATTGAATACTGTGAAAAAAATCCGCAGGAGTGTTTCGAAACCAACACGATTGCAGTAGTTAATCTAGAAAAAGTTTGTAATAAATTTAATAAAAAACTAATCCATATCTCTTCTGATTATGCGCTTTACCCTGTAAATAATTATGGTCTTTCTAAATATTTATGTGAAAATATATTAGATTTAGAAAAAACTCTAATCTTCCGAACTTGCTTTTATAGTCGAGATACATTCCTAGTAAAAGAGCTGCTTAGTAAAAGACCAATTATTGCATATAAAAACATGTACTTTAATCCAGTTTCTATTAATAGACTCGCTAAAGAGATTTATACAAATAGAAATAAAAATGGTTTACTTAATATATTTTCATCTAAAAGAATTTCAAAATATTCATTCTCTAAAAAAGTGTGTAATTTTTTAGGTTTCGACACTAAATTAGTCAAAGATACAGAGTTCAAAAACAAACCTGGTTTTGCACAAAGACCTTATAACTCATATGTTAGGTCTGATAAAGCAATTTCACTTGAAGCTGATTTAGAAGATTTTAAAAATTTCCTTACTAGAAACTAGAAATATACTATAATTACAGATTGTGGAATACGCAGAAACTAATGATAAATACTTAATTTACAAGGAGCTGGTTGGTGGACAACCCCCCGAGGCAATTTTTATTTTAAGCGGAGGAATCGTAAAGAGAGAAAGGGGTGTAACAACTGCCGCATATAGCGACTTACAAGGAGAATCCGGAGTCTTGGGAGGCAAGGCTAGGATAATTGCTGCTGCTGAGCTTGCGAAACATTTCCCAAATACTAAACTCGTAATGACAGGTTCGTATTATCCTAATCCCAAAGATCCAAGTCAATCGAGTATCATGTCACAGGAGCTTAAAAAACTTGGGGTAGACGTGACACAAATTGTCACAGAAGAAATCGCACTAACTTCTTATGATGAGTTATCTAGAATAGTTGAATTGAGTTTAGCTCACAATTGGCAAAGCATAGTAGTTCTTACCAACAAATATCATATACCCAGAGCTAGTTTAATGTTAGAAAAACTCAGTGAGTTAGCTAAAAATAAAGGAGATGATAATTTAGCAACACATTTTCAGGAATTTAGTCAAAAAACAAGTTACACTTTTGTAAGTGCAGAAGATGTTCTACCTCATAAAAGTTCTCACTATACTTATCTCCTAAAAGAGTTAGAATCCTCTCCCGAATATCAAAAAAGGGTTGAGTCAGAAAAACGAGGTGTTGAAGCTTTAAAATCTGGAACTTATGGCAAAAGCAAATAATTTTGGTGATTAAAGAATTCCTTCTTCATTAAGAATTCTTCTCATTTTAAACATAGTCATATATGGATCTTTGTCAGATGAATACCTAAATTCCTTCTTTTTGTAAGTAGGTATTTTATATGTAAATCCAATTTCGTCTAATTCTATCTGAGGCAAAACTATATAGTAATCCTTTTTTTTGACGGTTCTTAATGATTCAATTGGGGAAATCAGAGTCTCGTGAAGCTTTTCTCCTGGTCTTATACCTACTTCGACTATCCGTTTATTTTTCGGCTTCAGCTCTGTAACCATCAATTGCGCCAAATCATATATTTTAATAGGTTTAATTTTTGGTACGAATACTTCTCCTCCTACCATATCGCGAATTGCATCGAAAACTAATTTTATGGCCTCCGAAAGCGTCAATATAAATCTAGTCATCCTTTTATCTGTAACTGTTACAGGTCCTCCTATATCTATTTGCTTTTTAAAAAGGGGGACGACCGAGCCTCGCGAGGCAACAACATTTCCGTACCTAACAGATGCAAATTTTGTTTTTGAACTACCTACCTGTTTGTTGCCTAAGGTAAAAATTCTCTCTTGAAGAGCTTTAGATAAACCCATTACATTAATAGGCTCAACTGCCTTATCTGTGCTTATCGAAAGAGCTTTTTTAACCCCGTTTTCCAGACAAGCGTCAACTACGTTTTGTGCTCCCAATACATTTGTCCTAACTGCTTCTAAAATATTGTATTCTGTGCTCGGAATCTGCTTTAAAGCAGCTGCGTGTATTACTATATCTACCCCATCTCTCATGGCCTTTTTTAGGGAATCCTTATCGCGAACATCGCCAATGACAAATCTAAGCCGCTTGTTAAATTCTCTGAGTTCGTGCTGAAGAGAATATTGTTTATCCTCATCTCGTGAAAAAATTATCACTTGTTTCGGTTTATCTTTGATAATATTTTTTACAATGAAGCTTCCAAATGAACCAGTGCCACCGGTTATAAGGATTATTTTTCCCGTAAACACTTTAGACATTTTCATTGGAAATTATAACTTAAGTAATGGTTTTTATCTATTTCAACAATAATTAAATAAGTTGTTCACAACGGTAAGGTTTTTCAAAGTTTTCTAAAATATCCATGTGATTCGCCTCCAGCAATCAATACGTTTACTTTTTCTTTTTTATCTTCAAAAAACCCATCGCAAGCACGTTTAACACCTGGCAAAATATTGTTTACATTAAGGATTCTTGGATCACAATAATCGTCTATTACGACCACCGCATCCTTAGCGAGTCTGGGATATACATAGGTTAAACTTTCTAATATTGAAGTATAAAAATCACCATCTAAATAGGCAAAACTTATTTCATTTGGTAATTTTTTAGGGAGAACGTCTGCAAACCACCCCTCATGTATTTCAGGCAATTTTACCTTATGACTTTTGAAATTGTGAATTAACCTTGCTTTTTCGGTTTTACAACTTCCGGGGAAAAAAGTAGTATTACCATCTTTTTTTGATTTTGCAGGAAGTCCCTCAAATGAATCATATACATGAAGCCTTTTTGGAGATTTAAATTGATCAAGCGTCTTTTGCATTAAGATTGACGTAATGCCTTCAAAACATCCTAATTCAACCACATCTCCTGGAATATTTAGAAGAATCGTCTGAACAAGAAGGTGATAAATATTCATTGCTTGTTCAACATTAATCCAGTCTCCTTCAAGCATATTTTCTTTAGAATCAAATTTTGCAGAATTTTTAATTTTATAAAATCTATTTAGATTATCATTCTTAAATTTCAGCTTAAAGAATCTGTTATGCGAATTAAAAAATCTAATAATTTCTGCGAGTGTATTTCTTTTAAAATCAGTTTTTATTCTATTTTTTTGAAGTTTTAAAATAAATGTATTATCCATCTTTGTACACAAGTATAACTATCTATAAATTCGTTTGCCATATATTTTCTCGGTTACTATAGATAATAGACAACTGTATTTGAATCTTCCCTAAAAAGTTTTTCAATCCCCCGATTTTCTATTTAATCTTCTTCAATTAGTTTGATTTTGGGGGAAACAAAAGCTACAATTGGCTTCGTTTTCCGCCAAACAGCTGGCAAAAAAACAATCGCACTTGAAAAAAGGAGTTGTCAATGGGTACAAGCAGGATTCAGAAACTGCATCTCGGTCAAACAATCACTTTCAGGAAAGGGAAATGGCCAAATCAGCTTGTTGCTAAAGGAGAAGTCACCGAACATCTGACAAGAAGCTCGGTTCAAGTACAAATCAAAGAAGTGATAAAGACTGATATCTTTTGGTGGCGATACCAGGTCGGAAGGGAACTTACTGCTTCTTTCAGTGAACTATCGAAACCTTCTTGAGTATCTGCTAAAAGGCAGACAGTGGCTTAGGCCTTTTTCACTCGCAAAGCGAGTTTTTTTCTTCCACTGTCAATTTTTTTCTAATTAATCCTGAAAGAAATCCGCTCATAACCGCAAAATCAGACATAAATTGAATAGCAATTCCCCACGCTCCTACTTTTAGGTTATTTGTTTGTAAATAAACTTTACGGAAAGACCAGAAAATATAAAGTATCAAAAGTACCAAGAGTACCAGGAGTATCAAGGGGTTAGTAATAGATAAAAGTATGAGAATTAACCCAAAAGCGTAGCGTAAGAAGATTAAAGATATCTTTATATTGTGCGACGCAAGTTGTTTTGCGGGGTGCCACCAAATTCCACTCTTTGCATCCCCTTTTGCGTATTGATAAAATTTTTTCATCGAATCCGACAATGTAAAAGTACCCGATTCGCTCCAAACTACCCTAGCCTCTTTAACCCTGACTATTTTCACGCCTTGTTTCACGATTTTATAGAAAAAGTCTGTATCTTCCCCTGCTTTTTCAAATTTCTCCGAGTATCCCCCGACTCTCTCCCAAACACTCTTCCTAAACGCCACAGATCGCGCAGAGGGCAGGAAAGTGGTTGGATCGTACATCTGGGGTGTAATTCCATGGAAGACGTTCATAGCCTCCTGCATGTGGTTTTTCGCCTGCATCTCATAAAAGCCGGCCACAAGTCCTACGTTTTCAAACTTAAAGGGCTCTGTTAATTTCTCAAGCCAATCTCTTTTAGCCACGCAACCTGCATCAGTCGAGGCAATAATCGGATACTTTGCAAGCTCAGTTGCCATATTTCTACCGTTAGCTGTTGATCCCTTTTCCACTAAAAGCTTTACCCTATTGTCCTTTTTTTGGAAATGCCTGATAATCTCTACAGTTTTATCAGTCGAACCTCCATCAACAATTACAATTTCATCGGGCTTTGTAGTCTGCGCCAGAAGTGAGTCCAAAAGCTCCCCCACACTCCCCTCTTCATTCAATACCGTTATACAAACAGATATTTTCATAGTTAAAGTTTAAGCCTAAGTTTAAGAGAATTAAAACTAATAGGTCTTAGCCCAATGAGTAAATACAAAATCAGTGTTCCGAAAAATTGAGAACCTAACAAAAACTTGTCGATAAACGGATAGATTTGAAATCTATTTCCATCCCAAGATAAGAGTAGAAATACAACCAAATACGCAAATTCCCTTTTGAAGATTTTAACCATCAAAAATGGAATAAAGATAGCGTAGTAATACTGCCATGGAAATGGATGGATAAGAAGAGTGAAAGCAATAAGAAAAAGATAAAATTGTATATCAAATTTCATCTTGTTTTTTAATAGGTGAAACGTATAAAAACTTAATATTGAAAGAAGAAGCAGAGCATAAATCCAATAAGAACTAGAGAATGAGTATACTGTTAGTCCCAATCTGGTAATTCCGGATGAAAAAGATTGATTATAAGCGGATAAATCAACTCCTGTGGCAACTTTTCCAAAAATACCTGATATGAAATTAAAATAACTTCCCCAGACTTTTACAGGTACGGAAAGTACAATTAATGCAACTACCGCGACGAAAGCATATAAAAATTTCTTAGACTGTTTGTTTAAATCTTTTGCTCTTTTTTTAAATTTATCAATAAAAAGAAATGGCAACATTATTAAGGGAAACAGCTTCATCATGCTCGCTAGACCATAAAAAAAACCGCTTACAATTCTGTTTCGCAAGACGTAAGAACCGTAGATCCCTAGAAGAACTATTCCAATAGGATTTCCCATTCCGAGTGAATAAATTATGGGGAATGAAAATGCGAGGATTCCTAAAAAGAACCAAAAGTACGGATTTGTTTTTGAATAATATTTTCTCCAAAATAAATAAAAGACTAGAAAATAAGAAGTCAGGTTTATGTAAGTAATTATAAATTCAGCTATTTTAAAAGATAAAAAGGTTAAAGGAATGTAGGGAACGTATATTATTGGGGGACCGTATGAAGATGAGGCTATAAACTCACTCTCTCCTTTTCCGACCAATTCTTTAGCAGCAAAAAAAAGCTTATAAAAATCGAACAGATGTCCGTTTACAATTATCAAATTAATTTTGACAATACGATACAACCACAAAGTGATAAAAAATAAGATGGAAAGAAAGAAGAGATATTTTTTCACTCCCACAATTTTAGATATGAGTTTGTTAGCTTTTCCCACGTTAGGGTCTTAACCCAATTATAACCCTTCATCTTCTTAAATTTTAACCGCTTTAGCATAATAATATACAGGTTTCCTATTTAAAATCTGTAAATTCTGCTTCTATAGTCTACCTTTCTTAACCATATCTCTTTTTTCTTTTGATCAACCTCAAAAATAACTCTTACTTTACCTGTCCTTAAACGGTAAAACCCTTTCACCCCAGCAAGTGCTTTAATATCGAGATTAGCAGGAAAGGGATAATTCAGTGTGGCAATCTTATTTAGAGTAGATTTTATATCTCTTGAACTAAGTTTGCTGATCTCTTTATCAACCCTCTTAGTTAGAAATACCTTAAATATATTTCTTGAGGACATCTTCTAAGAGAACACCTTTTCCTCTTTTTTCTTTAGAAAGCTTCTTTGCATCCTTCTCGTCAAGATAATCTTCAATAAGCTCATTAAGAGCAATAAAGTCCTCTAGCTTTAATAGTACTGCTTTGGGTTTCGAGCGGTGAAAGATATAGGCTAAGCCTTCTTTATCAACAAAATTTAAAAGCTCTAAAGCTCTTTCTCTCATATCTGTGATGGTTTTTACTGATTTTTCTGTGGGTATTAACATAATATTAATATACACATTAACCTAAGGTTTGTCAAACTACTAGTTTTACAATATTGTACCTTTCCCCCACAATTTCAGATATGAATTTGTAACTTTTTCCCACGTTTGGGTCTTAACCCAATTATAACCCTCTTCAATCATTTTCTGATATTTGGCTCGGTTATTCGAGAAATCGGCAATTGTATCCGCGATATCAGAGGATGAATTTGAAGAAATAATCCATTTTCTAAAAGGAGTAAGCTGGTAATAATCGCGCTTTAATGGATTATCATAGGCACAAATGACAATACATTTGTTCGCAAATGCTTCCAAAATTGTCAAATATCCGCTTGCAAAGCAAATTGAAGCATGAGCAAAATGAAAAGCCGGGTCAACAAATCCATAAACGCGCCCATTTTTCTCACAATCCTTTCTCATCTTCCCATCCCCTATAAACTCAATTTTCAGTTTGTTGCCGTCGTCTATACGACGGTAGCGTTTAAAAGCATCTAAAAAAATCGGCAATCCTGTGTCTTCCTCCAGCCTCCCGACATAAATTATATTGAATTTTGATGCTTCGACTTTGCTCAGCATCAATCCTGAGCTTGCGGAATGGATAGATTTGTCATTTTGAATTTTGTATTTTGCCCGCCCCGCTTCGCTTGGCGAGGCCGGGGAACTTTGAATTATATCAACTCCTCCATAAGTCACCAAATCTGGTTTTATTCCATAATATTTCCCTATATATTCTCCAACTGCAAGAGTTTTTGTGGATAATTTTGCAGCAATCTTTTTCTGCGATATACTTTTAAAGGGTATTGGATATTTTCCCTCCCAACCGTGGAAAGTGGTATAAACAGGTTTTCGGGGAAATAAAAACCTGAACGGAAGATACCAAATAAAAACATCATTAGCATGGATTATTTCGCTTTCATTGATTAAATCGATGTTTTTGAGCATCCATAGCCAAGTATAAAGGAGTCCTATAAATCTAATCTTCGGCTGTCTAAATCTAACTATCTCCACACCATCTCTCTTCTCCCTCGACTTCAAGCTACTATCGTATTTAGTGGTTAATACAGTAAAGTTGTATCCTCTTGTACTTAAACTTGAACTTAAACTGTTAACATGCTTTTCCACTCCCCCCACATGCGGCCAAAATAGTCGTGTCAAAAACAATATTTTCATATTTTTTTGCAAAATAAAATAACGTTATTGGGTTTTTTAATTCCTGGTATTAAGTAGTTAGCAACCAGAGTTTTTAAAAGATAATTATTGTGAAAAGCGAATAGAAAATTCTTAGAAATAATTTTAAACCCAGAAATTCTAAGCTCTGCAGAAATAAGTTCAGGAGAATAAACACGCACATGAGCGTTAGGATTAATGCCTTTTTTAACCATTTCTTCCAATCCTTCATTAATAGGAACAGTTACTATTAAAGTTCCCTTGTTTTTTAATACCCGTTTCACCTCCTTTAAGTCAGAAAAGATCACCCTCGGTTTTATATGTTCCAGTATCTCCATCAATATTACACAATCGAAGAACTTATCTTTAAACAGGATATTATTTATATTCCCAATCTTGAAGAAAGCTTGTGGAAACTCCAATTTAAGACGATTGATTGACTTTGGTGATATATCAATTCCATACCATTTCATATAAGTAGTTGGTTTTCTCAAAACTAAATTCTCAAGATCACCTGCTCCTGCTCCAATATTAAGCACTTTATTTTTTCCTTTTAACAATCTTAAAACAATTTTATTCCTGTCATACGCCATCGGATCAGATTCTTTTGAAATGTGCTTTCTTAAATTTAAATCATCCCAAAAATGAGGAGAATTTTTATCTTCAATTTCTTGGTTTTTTAAAGTATATGTTTTGATAAGCTCGGAGTAATTGCCTTTAGATGCTAAGTTAGATCTTTTTTTCTCTAGTTCAAATGGTTTTTTAATTTTTACTGACATTAAATAAATTTTATTATAAAAATAATAACATAACCTTAATAGTCCTTGACACTTAAATTGCTGTTTGAGTTATAGTTAGCTATGCTCAATAAAACATTCAAAATACTAATTTTCATTCAAACTATATTAATAACTTCGGTCTTATCATTCACTAAAGCTTCAGCTGCAGAAATTATTGGAGTTTGGAACGAAACATCTTTATTAACCCACCAGGTCGCAAGCCAAACCTCATTTATCACTCCTGACAAAATACATATTATTGCTGGAGCAACCTCCGTCGTAACTTCAAAAATATCATTCGCCGACATCAATACAGATGGTTCATTATCCGCTTGGGTTGATAATTCAACAAATTTCCCTAAACCCATTTACTGGCATCGATCAGCAAGAAAAAACGATATAATATATGTGCTTGGAGGAGCAATGTTTCCTCCATATCAACCGTTAAATGAGGTGTATTACACAAATGCCTCGGCTGGAGTACTAACTAATTGGTTTATTACTACTCCACTAAATATTCCTCTACAACTGGGTGGATCTGTCGTAAGTGGTGACTATATATATTACGCTGGCGGGTTTAGTAATAATGTGCCTGATGTAAAAGATAATGTTTATTATACACTCATCAATCCTGATGGAACACTTGGTACATGGATAGAAACTACACCTTTACCTTACCCTATGTACGGCTTTGGGATGATTGAGACTGGATATAAAATCATTATTATTGGAGGATTATCCGATACGGTTTTTGAAGCTAATATTAATCCAAATGGAACACTTGGTCCTTGGATTGAAAATCCAGTTGCTCAGCTTCCCAGATTAATTCACCGATCAGGTATAACCAGAGTTGGAAATTTTGTGGTTTCAGTTGGTGGAGTCGGTGGTGGAACGACTTTTTCCGACGTTTATTATTCCGAAATTCAAACTGACGGATCACTCGGGCCATGGACTCAAAGTCCGAACTCATTACCAACACCTCTTTGCTGTGGCTCCCTAGCCGCAACCGACACCCACCTTTATTACACAGGAGGTCATAATTCTCAAACTGGAGTGTACTATGAAACGGTTTATGAGGCGCCTTTCAGTGAAGTTTCCGAAGGATTGGATGTTCCTGATATCAAACAATTTTCTTCTCCTTGGAATGATGACGAGTATGATACTGCCACAACATGGTCGACTAATCCGTCAATAGAAAGGTGGGGATGCGCTTTGACTTCGTCTGTAATGACTCTAAATTATCACGGATACTCGACAGATCCAGGAGCTCTTAACACTTGGCTGAATTCAGAACCAGACGGTTATATTAGAAACGGACTTTTAAACTGGCTTGCTGTATCAAGATATTCAAAAACTCATTCCAACAGCAAGGGATACAGTGCCCTAGAATATAAGAAACATTCTGCGAATGCTTCTTTGTTGTCTGGAGAAATAAGTAATAATCGTCCAGGTATACTTAAAGTTCCTGGGCACTTTGTAGTTGCTAAGGGAATAACAGGTTCGGACTTTTTGGTTAACGACCCTGCATCAAATACAAACACCCTATTATCTCAAGTAGAAACTGAACATGGAGGTACCTACTCCCAAATAAACTCCTATATTCCTTCTACCACTGATCTTTCGTACTTAGTGTTTGTCATTAATGAGGGATTTGATATTCATTTATTTGGACACGACGGAGTTGAAATTCCCAGCGATTACTCTCTAGAAGAACCTCTAACAGATGATATTGATGGCGGAACTGCAAGTTCAGAAACTCTAGGAGTATTTCTTTTTCCTAAACCTGAAAACGGCTCTTATGAAGTCCAGATCTCAGGCCCAATTGGAAATTATCAGCTCGACAGCTATATTTATGATCAAAACGGAAACGTCAATATGTCTGAAAGTTTAGGGACACTTGCTGGAGGTCAAACTGACTCATATTTAATTAACTTTAATAAGACAAACTCAGAAGATTCTAGTATTTCCGAAGTCAGCTTCAACTCACTACTTTCTGACCTTGATGAGGCTTATTCTAATGGGAAAATAACTAAAAGAGGAGTGTATATTTCCCTTAGGGTTTTAGTACAAACTGCAAAAAAGTCTTATGAAAATGGGAGAATTCATGCTTCCAAAATTCTACTTAATGTTGCTAAGAAAGAATTAATTAAAGTAACACCCAGATTTATTGAACAAGAAACTGCTGATTATTTAGTTTTTAAAATAGAACTTCTAACTAACTCTCTTTAATTTGACATATAGGTATAAAAATAAAATACTCTATAAAAGAGACAATGAGAAAAAGATCTACCCGTTCATCTAAAAAATACATAGTTCGAGATCCTGAAATATTAGGTGGAACTCCTGTTATCGCAGGAACAAGAGTTCCTATCTCGCGTATACTTTATCTTCTGAAAGACGGATACACAATTGATGCCATATCCGAAGAATATCCACATATAGGAAAAAAGAAGATTGAAAAAGCAATAGAACAGGCTATCAAAAACCTCGAAAACCCCGATGCCCAAGCATTTTTATAGATATAAGAGGTTAATCTTTAAGAAAAATCCTTAGGAGGTCACTTCTGAACGTCTTACAATCCAAATCAAACTCCCCCGCGAGGGGATTTGATATTACATTTTTACTTAGATAAAATTATTTACATGAGTGATCAAGAAGGAGAGGGTAATAAAGGAGAATTTCTATCGAGAAAACTTTTTGGTGACGCATTTGGAAGTATCGCTGATGAAGCACTCATAAAAGCCCGCAGGGATTTAGCAGCAGGAAAAACGGATCAAGCCAATGAACACTTGAGAACAGTTGGAAGGAATCTTGCTAACGCCTTAGTTAATATGACCTCTCCGAAACTTACAGATGATGAAAATGAAGAATGGTTAAGATTGCAAAGTAAAAGATATAGAATCACCAATAGCGGGTTTATTGCATTTAGACCCCTTGATGAAATAAGTGAAACCAGATTAGGAATATTAGAAAAAAAAGCATTTGGTAAAGAAGATCAAAAGTAACTATCTTCAAAAACTCCTCCGCGAGGGGATTTAATAGTGCCTGCAAGAAAAAGCTTTTAAGAAAATTATTTCGAAGAAAATTTTCGAAGCTCTTTTTCTACTCTCTCTGCTAGGAAAATCTTCATCAATGACTGATAGGGAACGTCACGGGAGTTAGCAATCTCTTTTATTCTCATCAAAAGGTATCCAGGTAACCTCAACGATATAGTTTCTGTGGTTGGTTTTAATTTAGATAAATCAAGCTCTATCGGATTATCCCAATCAAAATACTCTGAACTATCAGCTTTCGCCCAAAAATCTCTTTCTTCATCTTCGTTTTTAAACTTTGTGATTTGTTTAAGGTTTTTCTTCTTTGACATATTTTCTCCGTTCTTTTTTGTTTTGATCGCGTGCAGAAATTATTCTTATTTTTTGGTTTCTAATTATAAAAATGACTGATAAATTCCTGTGTCTATTAGTAATTCCCAGCGCCTGAAATCTCTTTTCGACAACCGAATGCTTTTTGGCTGGAAATATTTTTAAAGGTTTATTTTGAAACACTTCTTCCACCTCCCTAAAATAAACCCTATGTTTTTTCCAGTTCTTGTCGATGTTACCTTTATCCCAATCAAAAGATAAGGGAACAGGTAACTTCATAACAAACTTAGTATATTACGATAATATACAACATGTCAATAATAAGTTTCCTGCATGGAGAAACCTTGGAGAACGTGGGAAAAAATTTGATTCTCTACAGAACTTGATATATAATCCTTCAAACTATGAGTCTAACTGAAACTTTAAAAAGAGAAATCCAAACAGCTCGCGAGATATTAGCAGTTCCTCGATCTGAATTAAAACAAAGGGCTCAATCAGCTGTTGAGGGCATTTACCAATCTGCACAATTTCGCCTAGACGCGGGAGTAATTACTCAACGGGAACTAGACACGTTATCTGCTGATCCCAAACAAGAAGTTCTGTATAAAGAAGTGATGAAAGCATACGATAAAAATCCCGATAATTTATCTAATTTTTTAGATGCTTTGTCTTTAGCACAACAAACAGATATCGGACTACGACACGCAAAGTGGTTAAAAGAAAGATTCGGATTAGAATAATAATCTTCGTGATATTTTTAGAGTCTGTTCCAGGCAGTTGAGAAGATTTCGTCGGTTACGTCGGTTCCTTGTTTTAAGACTTCTTCTACAGTTTTCATCTCCGGTCCCCAGTTGTTAAAGGCCAAATCACGAGGGTTTGCTTTTTCAGGGATAACGTAAGTATGTCTAAAAACTTCTTTTGGGTCACTAGGCATAGGTTGCTCAATTACATAAATTCTTGCTCTTTTAGGACCGCCTAGCTCAGATGTTATTAACCTTGCATATCCATCGCAACCAAGACCTTGTTCATAAACTTTAGGACTAAGTCCAGGCGGGAGTTTATCTTTAAAATAGTCGAATAAAGGCTCACCCTTTATATTTCCTGAAAGAGTAGGCGATAATCTTTCCATTCGCTCCAATTTTACACTCTTTTTGACAGAGTTTAAACAATATGGGATAATTTAAGAATATGGATGAAGAAAAAGTAGATCGCTCAATTCTTGACACTCTCGAAACAGACATGACCCCGAAGCAGGTGAGACAACTAAGAGAGGAGTTAAAAGCTCACTCATTTAAATTTGTTAAGGATGTACCCACCTTGGATTCATTAAAGGGAAAAATGCCTTATTTGAGCGGAAAAGAATGGTATCAAGACAGTCAAGGTTTTAATGTAATAATTGAGAAGGTACCAAATGAATCCAGATATGAAGTTTCATACGATACATTTATAACACCACTCGTTGAAGATGTTCTCCGAAATCCATAATTTACCAACTTCCTCCTCCACCTCCTCCCATTCCCCAAATTATCTATCTGTATGAATACAAACCTATAGTGTTGACTTAAGCTTAGCAATTTGCTATACTATCACGATTAGTTAATTAAAAAGCGCATCATGCTGTGCTTATTTTTTAACTCAAATCTTTTAACTCTCTTGGCACTTTAAAATATTGCGGAATGTCCAAATAATAACTCCTTATATCGAGTGGGTAGTACCTTGAGCATGAGATTTCCTCGTGCCTGAAGTGCTATCCATTCGGGATTGCAATAAACAAAGGAGAAACGATGTTAGGAAAATGGTACCAGCTTTACGTGCGTGCACCTGAAGGCAGCAACAGGTACACCACCCCAGAGGAGTTGAAAGAAGTCGATGATTACTTGACCAGATTCGTTGCTGCTTCATTCGTCGCTCCATCCGGGTTACCCGTGCAGAGCCAAGACAAGACCTGGGAGGTACGTGTCCTTGAGCCACGGCAGCTGAGTATTGCCAAGGGTATCCTTGAACATTTTGGGCTGGAGATCGCACGCGAAGTCGAGAACGACTAAAGGAGGTTGTAGTGAGCACACAAGTCGGATACAAAGGACTTGGCAATCTGAATGTTGGTGACCAAGTGGAATACAAGGCTGGCCGAGGTGACTGGCGAGTTGAGGCGGCGGCTACCGTCACTCAAAAGCCTGGCACGACTGGCGTGTATGTCCGTTTGGACAACATCAGCGTCAAAGGCGCAAAAGCTGAAGTCGCCGAAGGTGACGAAGTAATCGCGGGTGCGCGAGAAGTCTACAACTAACAACTGAATAAATTGAACAGCTGTGCAGCTCCGGCTGGACAGAATAGCGGACTACCGCAAATTGGCCTTGAGCCGAAGCAAGAGAGTAAGCGCCTGAGGGCGAGTAAAGAGAAAGTGAGGGTTGCGACTGCAACAACACTGCAGTGGTCGCAACCACACTACTTTTTTTACTCATCAATTCCTGAAGGCGCTTTTTTTTGTCTTAAAAATTGAAGAATCTACCAACTCCCACACATGTTCTAAAAGGCCAGGCCTTGTAGAATAAATTCATATCAGTTAATCTGAAAGTAATGCCTCCAAGAAATGCTCGTAAACAGTATGTGGATAATGGTTACTACCATATTTATAACAGGGGTGTTGAGAAGCGTACAATATTTCAAGATGAACAAGATTATGGCGTCTTTCTTTCTTACCTAAAGGTCTATCTAACACCTAAAAATACTAACAATCTTCAAGAACAGCTCTCTAACCCTAAAATAAACTGGAACGAAAAAAGTAAGATAATAAAACATCTTCGTTTAAATAATTTCTCAGCTGAAGTAAAATTGCTCGCTTACTGCTTAATGCCTAATCACTTCCACCTATTAATCAAACAGAAAACACCCGATTCTATAGACAGAATTATGAATTCACTAGGAACAAGATATGTAATGTATTTCAATAAAAAATACGACAGAGTTGGTCATCTTTATCAAGGTGTATATAAAGCAGTTTTGGTGGACTCAGATGAGCAACTTATACATTTATCAGCTTATATACATAAAAATCCTGCTGAACTACATCCTTCAAATACTCTTAAAGGCCAGGCCTTAAAGAGCTTAACAAGCCAACCATCGTCTTTACCAGAATATTTAGGTGTTCGAAAAACTGAATGGCTTAGTACAAAAGAAATACTGCCCTATTTTTCCAAAACACATTCTAATGCTTCTTATAAGCAATACTTACTTGGATATAAAGAACCTGGTACTATTATCAGGGAAATTGTAATCGATTGAGATTCAAAAAGGCCTGGCCTTGAAGAAGCTAACTTACCAACTTCCTCCTCCCCCTCCTCCCATTCCCCCACCGGAAAATCCTCCGCCGCCGGAGAATCCCGAGCCTCCTGACCAAGAAGACGCTCCTGAGCCCCCCGGTGCCGATATAAAAGTTGAGGCGCTCGCCGTTGAAAACCCTCTGAAGTCTGAGGCAAAAAGAGCCGCATTTGTGCCTACAAAGTAGGAAGGCGGCGCGATATCAAGACCCTTCATATCCTCTGCCAGCTTTTTAACAACACCCAAAGAAATTGCTAAAGGCAATATCTCCTCCAAAAATAGGTGTTTCTCGGAAATTTCGTGCCTCCATTTACCCTTTTTCAAGTACCATCTCAGCCCTTCAATTTGCCTCAATAACGAATAGCCAACCGCGGTACGTCTTGGCATATTAACCGCAAGAATTATTCCGGGTATTGTTAATACGGAAGCCAAAATCAAAGGTCCAAAATTGTAAGAACCGGTTACAAATTTGATAATAGCTGCAAACGCAACTATCTCTATTAGAACAAAAATTCCCAGCCACTTCCCCCGCACCTTTTCCGGGTTTCCCGCAAAAATCGCCTCATCGCTCATCCGAGCATATAGCATATCTTTAAATTTGCTCAGATGTTTATAAAACTCATTTCTTAGCTTAGACAGAAAAATATAGCGCTGACCCTTGTACTCATTTACTTCCTTGCTTGAAAAAAGTTTTTCTAAAAGAAAACTCTGATAGTCCTTTAAGTCATCTGTTTTCTTTTTAAGCTCAATGAACTTGTAGTCAGTATCATTAAAAAATAGCTTTTTCTTCCTAACAGTTTCTATCTTTATATACCCAAGTCTGGCTAATTCTACGATTTCAGAAACTACGTCGTGGATATCAACTCGCTCGTCAATTATTGTTCCTACTTCAGACGGCGAAAGACCGTTAATAGGGTGATAAACAAGCGGTAAATATTTTCTCTCAAAAAGCCCGAAAGTCTTTTGGCTAATATCTTTTGGCGTATAATGAATAGTATCGCTAACAAAGCGGATATCACGACCCCGCCTATACCACAAAATTGAAATTATTCCGAAAGGCAAAAGTGCAAGGAGGTATCCCCAATTGTCCAAGAGTAAATAGACAAGTTTTTCTAATAACCCCGGAAAAACTATCTGATTGTCCTTGTTTAAGGCAACAGCAATTGTAAAATCGCGACCACTGCCTAAGACATCGCTAGCCTCAAAGGACGCCTCCTTATTAGTAAATCCGCTCGTACATTTTTTGTCGGTTGTTCCTAGCCTTCCTGCAAAACAGAGAGCCGAAGTTACATCAGCGTACTTTGTGCCGACTGTGGCATTTGACTCCCTTATATAGGTGTCCCATTCAGAACCAGTTACATTCCAATAAAGCTCGTCATGATCTTCATATCTTTGAATAACGCCTGATACTTTATAGGTAATTACATAGGTATTTTCACCCATAACTAATGTGTCAGGGTCGCCGATTTTCAGCCTCACGCTTTGCGCCAACCTTCCTTTTTCATATTGATAGGGTTCCCCTTGCTCGTCCGTTACCGAAAGCACATTCAGCCTAGTATTTAGCGTTTTTCCGCCTGCTGAATAAGTAATGGGGATAACCCTGAAAATACCGTGTCTTGAGCTCCCAAAATCAACCTTAATCGTTTCTTTGACTGTAATTGAGGTGTCGCGGTTGATTTCAATTTGGCTTGTGAAATTGTCAATTGTGTACCCCGACGATTGTGCAAATACTGAAGAAGGAAAAATTAGAAAGACGAAAAAGACTACCGAATAAACAAGTTTGTTTCTAAAGAAATAAAGAAGCTTTCGCATTATTTAAATTATAACCCAGTTACATTAACCTAACCAAAAGAAAAGTAAGAAGTATTAAAAGAATTAATATCGAGATTATTATTAAAACTGCTGGTTTTGATATAGAACTTTTTCTTAACCGGTCAATAAGCGCTCCAATTACAAAATAAACTAAGGCCGATGATAATATAACAACAAAAAATGAAACTCCGGCGGGAAGAGTATTAAAAGAAGTTAATAAATTACCAGCTATCACATATCCCGGAAGTGATGCCATTAATCCAAGGTAAATTCCAGCCGGCGTACAGAAATTATCTCCGAAGAGATTACTACAGATAGTTAAAGAAGGAAACGCTGCATACAAAAGAGTAAGAACAAATCCAAATAAGAGTATCAACCCATATATTTGAGGTATTAGAATTCTAAAATCCTTCATAAAAAATCGCCTAAACCACAAAACAAATTTTTCTTTCATTCTTTCCATACTAAACTATCAATCGGGTTACTATCAATACTACATCTTAATTTGTATTTAAAATTAAACTCAGAGTAAAATACCCCAATATGGGAAGTAAAGAACGAAATTCTCAGGTAGAAAAGGAAAGGCTTATGGCCCTAGTTGAAGCTAAAGCAAGGGGGTTAACAGATGATCAAATTACGATATTCGGCAGTTCAAATTGGGCTACTCTCGGGGAAATAATTAGAGAACGAGCATCTAGAAAATATGAAAATACTGAAACTTTTGCTTCTTCATTAGGAATTCCACAACAAGAACTAAGAGCGATTTATTTTGGATTTGCGAAACCTAATAATTTAAAGGGGATATTTCCAATGATTTCACAAGAGCTAGGATTTAAAGATAGAGAAATTGGTTTTTTAAGGTCGATTTTACCTTCCCTTTTCGCTGAAGATTAATTTCGGTCCTGCCAGAGGGCGTACATAGAAACCACCCAAATTCTCTCTTCCGGTGTACTCCAATTGCCGTCTGTACCCATAACTTTATATTCGTATTTTCCGCCAATTTTATCTCTTTGAATCTTAGTTGCCCTGCCTCCCCTATCGATACCATCAACTTCTGATGCTCCCCTTGAGAACCTTCGTCGGAGTGCTTGTGAAGCCCGCTCGTAGACTGATTCATCAGATAAGAGCGCATTCGCTTTTTGTTCGAGTGGGTCTGCTCTTCCTAAATCTATACTCGAAAGATAGACAGAAGTCTTTTGGAAAAAGTCTCGCATGAAAACGATTTTACTTGTGATTTTTGTCTGAATCAAGAGGCAAAACGGTACATGAGAAGATCAGTATCTAGTATATAGGGGGTAGGGAGAGAATTTATCTTTGCAAGGACAGTCCTTGAAGGGTAAGTTAGATGATATACTGAAAAGGTGAACAATATAGATGTGCCTACCCAAATAGTAAATGTCGCTGAGATGAAGCGCAAAAAGAAAATCCCCACAAAAGGTGTTATAAAAGAACCAATCAGGCGATTTATTATTTATGGAGTTGCGGTAAGCGTTTTATTTGCGCTTTTGGGATTTGTAAATACAGCGTTTATCTATTTAGCTCCCTTAGGAGTTATAATCGGCGTTATTTCCTGGGGAATTAAAAATCTATTTAACAAATTAAATCTTAAGGATTATCTCCGCGGTTAGTTTTCTATCCCTCAACCACTTTAGCTCGGGCAAATTTACTCGAAAGTTTCAAGTATAGTTTGTAGCTTATTATAAGCGCTACGATAAAAACGCTGCTTTTATGAAGTATGGCAAAAGGTAGCGAATTAACGTCGGATCCTAAATTCCGTGAATGGATGAAGATAAAGAAAAATGCAATATAGTTTAATATATGGAGTGTCCTCCAATTTCTTCTAAAGATTGGTTTTGTTCTAAAATATCCTGCGATAACTCCGACAGTTAGAAGCAAAAACCCAACTTTACCTAAATTAAGATAAATATCCCTCCCCGGAAATAACGTCAATAGAGCTCCGAATGAACCCCTTGCACTATAATCAAAATACATCTGCATTAAAGGGTGAATGAAAATAAATGTGTAAGTAATTATCCCTTCAGTCACATGTGCCCTAAAGGCTTTTGCGCCAAGTATTTTAATCCAGCGCTCCATTAATGAACCCAGAGTTATTTGAATGAATATGAGAGTAAATGCAACAACCCCGGTGAGTCTTTGGAAAAGATTCACAAAAAGTAAATCACTAGATATGGCTGTCGATAAGTCAGTATTTTTTAAAACAGTAAACGGCCCGGAAAGAAGTACTAAAAGCCAAATCGTAAACCAAAATATTCTTTTTTGCTTGAGAGTCATCTAGCTCTACCTATCTTCTAAGCTTAATTATTTCGTATCTAATCTGTGCTTCCCAACCACTTGCATCAGAAGTCGCTTTTTCTACAGTTAGATTGTAAAAGTAAGCTCCTTTGTATTCGTCTCCCCATTTAATATTCACATCTTTCAATGCTTTTGCAGTTCCTCCTAACGGACTTCTTGTATCCGAACCCCCGGACCTCCCCTTAGGAAAAAGTGTAATCGGTTCTTGAAAATGAGGTGCGGAAACAATAATCGGGACTCCGGTTAATCTTTCGTCTACGTATTTGGACATATTTTCGACGTAAAAAGACCCTTGTTCATCTCTACCTACTACCAACTGCAGACGTGAAGTAAAACGAGGTAATGCTGAAGTTTCCACCAGCCTAACGCCCAACATATCACTTGAATCTTGGGGTAAAGTTAAAATTCCTGGATCCCAAGGATTACGCCCAACAGCTACCTTTTCAACACCCTGTTTAGATCCGATCATAAAAGAGCCATGATTTCTTATTATTAATTGCTCTTTATAACGGTTTTGAGTTATTTCCCCACCCTCTAGAAAGCTTGGATCACCCATGTGGATCTGGATGGATTTGAACCATCGACCTTTCGGATGTGAACCGAACGCTCTACCCCTGAGCTACAGATCCTTAATTTACTTTATTAACCCTAAAGTTTAACACTTTTTTCTTTACTTTTACAGATTGACAGTTATCGTTTTCACGGTTAAAGTTAAATGTAATGATTCATATCTGTCAACCTAGACAGTCATTACAAGTATATGAATCAAATTTATCCTCCCATCTCCAGGATTGATAAACAGTTCCATATAGCGCTTGAAAGTAGAAAAAAAAAACACAATCATGAATTGTCTTCCTCACCTGCATCTTCTGAGCAACCCGAATTAATAAATGAATTAAATGATATTAGCTTCGAAGATTTGTTATCGCCTCCGCCTGACTTAAACACAGCAAAATTAAGATTTATAAAACAAAAGAAATTATATGAACAACTAAGCGACCATGAAATTAGTTGGGAAGAAGCAAAATATGGGATTAAATCAGTTCCAAGCTTTACCGCTCCCTCATCATTTTACGAAGGATTGAGAATTATAAAAATGCCTCAGGACATATTAGATAACGCCGAGCGCAGCAGAATGTTTTCCCTAACTGTCTTGAATCATCCGGTTAGAATTAAGAATTTAATAGAGTCTCAAAAAAAATCTTTTATTAAAGCTTCGCTTGCTCATTCCCGAGTTCTTGACCACGCAGAAACAGATCATAAGTTACTTACTTTTTCCGATATTGCTGCTGTTCAGCCCGATTTGTCATCTGAAAGACTGCATCGAAGAGTACTTCTGTCAAATGGGCCTTTTTTACCTACTTCACTCAAACCAGGCAGAGGCACTAGACTTCCGATAGCCAGCGGTTCGATGATAACCGGCAATCCGTATATGATTGCAGCAATCGCTATGTGCGGAGTACTTGCAACTACATATAAAGAAGGATTGTGTTCAGTGCCGAAAATTCAAGCTTCCGTTACCGAAAAAGCGGTGGATATTATTTACAATTCGATAAATAACGACCCACTTTGGTCTATAAGGAGCGATAAAGATACCTTACTTGATTTCTGGCTAAATCAAATTGGAATAACAGTCGGAACAAATATAGAAGATTCCCTTTATAGAGTTAATCTTTTAATGCCGCAAATAAATAAAGGGAAACTTAAAGGACTCAGCGTAAGGGTATATAATCCCCAAGTATCGAAAGAGGCTGTTAATACTGTTTCTGCTCTAAGACGCGAATTTGGAGATATTTTAGAAATTTTCGCCGGCCAGGCAAATAGTGTCGAGTATGCGAATGAATTAATTGACGCAGGAGCTGACGCAATAGGTGTTGGAATCGGCGGAGGCCTAAGGTGTACGACATCGTTAGTTTCCGGTGTTGCAGTTTCTACGCTAAGAGATCTTTGGAGATTAAGAGGTAAAATTAATGCACCAATTTATGTTGATAGCAGTGTTTCTTATTATTGGGCATTAGCGTTACTTCTTGGAGCATCTATGCTTGTTAAACCCAGTCATATGGTAGGAATAGAATCAATGGGAGGCCTTTACCCATACACAGACGGTTCCAATTATTATATTTCTTATCACGGAGAAGCATCCGGAGTAAATAAAGAATTTGTCGGAAGACTAATGAGAAATGGTAAACCTTTCGCAGCAGAAGGAGTTGGCGGATTTGCACAAATTGACTTACAAAACCTTACTATTTCAGACCAAATACTTTCAGCTATAATCAATTTTCTAACACCTCCCTTTGTGTTCCAAGGAACAGCCAGCGGACGAAGATTCGAAAACATACAAGATATGCACAAAGAATCAAATCTAGAATTTTTGTGGGAGCTTTCGGAAGAATCAAGAAAGATAAGAGGTGCGTGGGGTCCAGCATTTCACAATAGATAAATCATGAAAATGCCTTTTTTTGTAGCAAAATTAAAACAAGCAATACTTTTTAGAAATGGAAATTCAACAATACTTGAGGTAACTATAAATGAAAAGGATTTCCTCAAGGATCTGAAATTAGATCAACGTGGAATGTCAACTCTTCCTTGGATAATAAAATTAACAAAAAGAGAAAATCCATCTGCTGACTTTCTTGAGAAACAACTCGATATTTTTAAAGAAACAGGAAGCGGAATTCTTGCAAATAGCAAAAATCCAGTTAGGTGGCTCGGGTCGGGTGTAATACTTTTTTTAAAAACTTCGGCAAAAGATGGATACCTTGTAGTAAATCAAAGACACAAGAATTACACTTGGGGAGGTTTTTTCGACGGAAATGGCGGTTTCAGTTCTTCAATAAAGGATATGCTCTATCCTTCAAAGTTGGCGCTTAAAGAATTAAAAGAGGAAATGGTAATTAAAAGTGGTAGGAAGCGATTGAAGCATTCATCAATCCCATCAAAAGAAATACCTATCAAAAAGTCCACTGTGGTTATCGTGCACTTCAAAAACAAATCTTATAAAACTAACAATTTAAAACTAATAGTTGATCCCGATACTGGAACAATTGATTTTAGGCAAATTAGGCAGATTTACATTAATAATCTGAACAACCTGACCTTTGTAGATGGAGAGAAGAGGTTTATTAATAAAAAGGATCAGACTTTACAGGAAAGACCAATTCTCATATTCTCTCTTGAGGATGTAAAAGAAATGTTTCAAGCTAAAAAGTCGATTGTACCTATAAAAGGATTTAAAAACTCTGTAAGAATTGATGAAACCAACTTAGTAAAATACAGAATGACAAAATATAATCTTGCTCCGACTCTTAAGCTAACGCTTGAGGATTATTTTAAATAAATGAGTTCCATATTTCAAAGTTGGAGAAATGGTTCAATTCTGGTAACAGACGCAGGCTGGGGCGATAGCGGTAAAGGTAAAGTGGTCAGCGCACTAAATACCGCTATAGGTGCAAAAATAATTGGCGGCCACAATGCCGGACACACCGTTGTTACCGATAAGGGAGAATTAGGATTAGGTTTAGTTCCCAGCTCAATCGTCACATCCAACGCATTGGGCATAATCGGCCAGGAAGTTGTAATTAATCCCCTTTTTTTGTTGGAAGAGCTTCTGAAACTTAAAGACTTTGGAGTTAAAGTATCCCCAAAAAATTTAGTTATTGACGCAAGGTCCCATTTAGTAATGCCCTGGCACGAGTTCAGAGACGCTTTGTCAGAAGAGGCCAGAGGAAAAGGCGCAATCGGCTCGCTCCATCTTGGAGTAGGCTGGACTTATTCTGACAGGATAAATAGACGTGGTCTTAGAATTACCGATATTTTATCTCGAAATTGGAGGGATAATGTTAAGAAGGAATTAGCAAACCAGCTTGGAGTGATCGAAGATATGAAGCGCGAAGTACGAAGAAAAACGCGGAAGGCAAGTAAGGTTAAAAGAAACCTCAACGAACAAAATATTCTCGAAATTGTTACTCTTGCCAGAAAAACTTTATCTCCTTTTATCGGCAATACCATTCAAATAATTTGGAAAGCCATAGATAAAAACACTAAAATTCTTTTTGAAGATTCCCACGGTGCAATGCTAGACGTCGCACACGGATCATGGCCGTTTACCACAGGTGTAAATACGGGACTTTCCGCTCTATATCGCTCCTTCGGAGGCAAAGCCGTAAAAAGCATCAAAAAAATCGTGGTTTGTTCTAAATCTTACCAAACAAGAGTTGGAGGTGGTCCAATGCCAACTGAAAATACCGCTAAATTTGGAGAGTATGTCCAAAAAAAGGGAGGAGAATTTGGAACCCGTTCTGGGCGAGCACGGCGCTGTGGAGCATTTGATATACCTTTGGTTTCTTATGGCCTTAATATTATTGGAGCGGGAGATACTGATGAGGTAGCGTTAACAAAACTGGATGTTCTCTCAGGATTAATAGAAATTCCTGTTTGTACGGGATATAAGTATAAAAACTTTGTCAATAAGACTACACCCGAAACTGGCGCGGATTTTCTGCAAAAAGTTTCTCCTCAACTCGTATACCTGGAAGGATGGAAAGATGATCTCGGAAATATTTCAAAATTTGCTGATCTTCCCAAGCAAGCACAAAAATATGTTTTGTTTCTTGAAAAACACCTACAAAGAAGAATAACCTTTATCGGAGTAGGTAAACACAAAGATGCTGTTATTTTTAAACATTTTAATTAATTTTTCAGATGAATAAATATCTTACAGATTTCGAAATTCCACAAGAAGAATTAACACTTAGGGAGGGAACTGCCCTATCTAATATAGATGGTAGACTTTGGGGAGAGGTGGGAGCAAATGTAGCAGCATATCTTAGCGATGAAGCAATGGTAAGGGCAAGGATTGGTGTAGAGGCTAGATACTTGATTGCTTTATCCGAGTATGGAATTGTAAGAAAACTTAAAAATTCCGAGAAAGACCTTCTTTTAAATATTCATCAAAAGCTAGATAAAACACAATATCAAAATTTAAGGAAGGTCGAGGCAAATGTACGCCATGACGTTATGGTAATGATTCAAATTATGAAAAATCTACTCAAAAAAGAAAATATACTCGAAGACGTTATCGAAAATTGGATTCACTGGGGACTAACATCATTCGATGTCGACGATACTGCTAAAGCATGTTTAATACAGAATATGATAAGAAAAGTCTATTTACCCGAAGCAGGTAGGTTGTTAACGAATCTTGCCGACCTGGCTGAAAAAACTAAAAATACCGTTATACCTGCAAAAACTCATCTTCAACCCGCGGTTCCAACAACCCTGGGAAAGGAAGTTGCATTATTTGGTATGAGATTGTGTGAACAACTAGAATTTATTAAAAATACAAAACTAAGAGGTAAACTGACTGGTGCCGTTGGTACTCTGGCTGCACATAAAGCAGTATTTCCTAACATTGACTGGATAAAATTCAGTAAAAATTTCATTGAGTCACTTGGATTAGAGGCAAATCTCTATACGACACAAATAGAACAAAAGGAAAAGTTGGTAGAAATTTTCTCAAAAATTCACCTGGTAAATACAATACTAGTCGATTTATCGCAAGACATGAGATTAATGATAGGTTTTGACTGGCTTGCTCAAGAAGTCAAAGACGTCGAAATAGGTTCCTCAGCGATGCCTCAAAAAGTAAATCCGATTGATTTTGAGAATGCTCAAGGAAATGGATACTTCTCTAACTGGATTTTAGAAGGTTTAATTCGTTATCTTCCTGTTTCTTGGCTGCAAAGAGATTTAACTGATAAAACTATATTAAGAAATATAGGGCTTCCTTTCGGGCATGCAATTATTACCTTAATTTCCACATCCAAAGGTATAAAAAGAGTAATTCCTAATATTGCTAAAATAAATAAAGATCTAAAGGAAAACTGGGGTATAATATCCGAAGGTTTACAGACATATATGAGATCGCTCGGCATTCCGGATGCTTATAATTCTTTAAAAAAACTTGCCCGTGGAAGGCAACTTACTAAAAAACACATACTTTTTTGGATAGAAAATCTTGATATAAATAATGAAGAAAAAGAAATCTTAAGACAAATTACACCTCAAAATTACACAGGCTATGCAAAGGAAAATACGTCCGAGATGATTAGGTATATTCGTAAGGTAGAAAAATTAATATCAAAAATTTATGAGGCCTGAAGTACGATTTCCATTCAGTTACGACCCAGAGGCTTATTCTAAAATTCGTGATGGGATTTACCATGAAGACCCCAGACCATGGGATTTTTTGGAGGTATTAAGAACAAATATTGCCCCCGGCAGTTTAGTTTTGGATGCCGGTTGCGGCCCGATAACCACAGACAAATTGCCTGAATTGGCGCAAATTGCAAGCGGAATTGTTGCTTTCGATAATGCATATCAAAGCAAAATCCTTGCTACTGCTCAGGATAATTTATTTCAAGCTGGCTTACGGGACAAAATTGATCTTTTGTATGCCGACATTAATCCCAAAAATGGAGTTTTACCATTTGCGAATGAATCTTTCGACGCGGCAACATTCATGCTCTCTCCGCATAATTCCCAAGAAGCATTTAGAGTTCTAAAATCCGGAGGAGTGGCGATCTTGGAAAGAGTAGGAGAAGGCGATAAAAGAAATATCAAACAGGAGTTTGGTTCAGATTCAAACGGTAAGCCCAGAGGATATCTAATGGAATATCAAAATGGCGATTTATCCGAAAAATACAAGGAAGATTTTCTAGCTGCCGGTTTTAAACAAGTTGATGCTCAAAACGGATACTGGACAACTGTTTATACATTTGAGGGACTTCTTGATATAATTAAGGGTGCAAGAACCGTCAGGGGTTTTGATATAGAAAAAGATGAGGAAATATTAAAAAGAATAAAAATAAAGTATGGGATTAAAAATCATCCTGATTTCATTACTACTTCACAGCATAGAATATTATTGATTGCAAGAAAATCATGAGTGAAAGACCTTTACCCCACGACCATATCTCATATCGTATTAATAGGGCGGTTTATTCAGCTCAAAATTTAGCCGAAGTAAAAACAGCTTTGGTAAACTTAATTTCCACGCTTCACGCAGAAGATCCTGATAATAAAATTTACTTTGTATCGGGTGTTATTAATGCATCAGGTGTCAGGAATAATAACCGAAAAAATCTTTGGAATTACAGTGAATATATCAGAGAAAAGATCACACCTTGGGCTTTTTCAAGTATCGATGTTTTTCCCGGTCCAGTTGCAAAAAGAATCCGCCAGTCGGGAGCTTCTGGGTCCGATTATGCTAGAATGTTTTGTGAATTTATCAGGGAGGCTTCTAACAAATTAGGCGGTATGGTACTAACACCACATTTTGAGTTAGCACCAGGGGCAGTAAGCGAAGTGGAAACAGCTCGTGAAGTAGGAATTGAAATAATTGATTTACGCACTGAGCTAAGTAAACTCAAACTTTGAAGCCTAGAGATAAGATGTTTAGGCATCTTAGCAACAAAACCTTCAAATATTTTATTCGAATACTTATTGAATAATTAAATATCATACTCATATAATGTAATGTATGTTAGCAAGACGCCTTGGGGCATTTTTTTTGGACATAATTGAGGTTGTTGTTTTTGCTATTGCTATATTTTTGTTTTTATATCTTTTAGTTCTTCAACCCCATAAAATAAAGGGGGCTTCAATGGAACCCAATTTTCCCAACGGCGAGTATCTATTAACTGATAAGGTAACTTACAGATTTCGCGAACCCGAGCGGGGGGATGTAATCGTATTTGCGGCTCCTCCGAATGAGAGTGAAGAGTTTATAAAAAGAATAATAGCAACTCCTGGCGAAAAAATATCAGTCGTCGACGGCAAAGTTTTTATCAATGGGAAGTTACTAATTGAGCCGTATCTTGCTGCAAGTATTAGAACAGAATCCGGCGCTTTTTTTAGTGATAAAGGCGAAATCGTAGTTCCCCAAGATCGTTATGTAGTTTTTGGCGATAACAGGCCTTTCTCGTCTGACTCGCGCTCCTGGGGATTTATAACAAAAAAGGAAATTACAGGGAGAGCTTGGGTAATTTATTGGCCATTATCAAAAGCAGGTATCGTCAAGGAAACAGTCTATTCTTACAACTAGGAAGTTAAACTTTTGTAAACTTTTTGCAGTCTTTCTTCGGTTTCTTCAGGATTTCCCTTAAAAGTAATAAAAACACGAGTCTCGCGTCTTGATCGTATCAACTTAACTGCTGTTTTTGTTCTTTCATCTCCATTTTTCGGCAGAAGAACTCTTTGCATATCTTCCTGCATTTTATCGATTTCATCTGATATAATTCTTAATTGATCTTGCCTAACTCCTTGCTTCCTGGCCACTTGCTTCCCCGTAACTTTCATTCTTCTGGCAAGCTCTTCGGCGCGTCTAACCGAACCCGACTCCCTGAGAATTATTTTGTAAGCCTCTACCATCAAGTTGTGGTCATCAATTGCGGCTAGGGCTCTTGCGTGACCCTCTGAAATCAACCCCGATAAAAGTCCGTCTTTAAGAGCATCGGGAAGGGATAGAAGTCTAATTGAGTTTGAAACATAGGCTACAGATTTTCCGATTCTTGTCGCAATTTGGGAAGATGACAGAGAAAATTCGCTCATCAATCGTTCAAATCCTTTAGCACGATCTAGGGCATTTAAATCAATCCTTTGCACATTTTCAACCAATGCCATTTCAAGCATTCCTTTAGGTGAAGTTTCGCGAATTATGGAGGGGACGTGGGTTAAACCCGCAAGCTTGGAGGCGCGCCATCTTCTCTCGCCTGCGATTATCTGATAACCAGCGGGCGTTTTTGCAACAACTAAAGGTTCGAGTACCCCGTGCTCCCTAATAGAATCGACAAGGTCAACCAAACTCTCCGGAGTTATAGCACCTCGAGGCTGCAGGGGGTTAGCCTGCAATTCATTTACATCAATTTGAATTATTTCTTCAGCCACTATATTTAATTAAACAACAGATACTCTTTTTTTACCGAGTTTCTGACCAAAGTTTACTTTACCGCCACGAAGAGCGAAAAGAGTGTGATCCCGCCCTACGGCAACACCATCACCGGCTCCTATTTTTGTACCTCTTTGGCGGACCAAAATTGAACCCGTGGATACGCTTTCCCCATGGCTAACTTTAGTACCAAGATATTTTGGCCGAGGCCGAGTCTGTTGAGTTAGTTTACCTGCTGCTTTTTTATGAGCCATATTTAAAACAATATATTCTATATTTTCACGGTTGTCAATAGATCACTAAGTTATAGATTGATATCTTAATCCTAGTCTATTTCAGGAGATTTTTTCTACGAGAATTCGAGTATAACGAGGTCTGAAACCGTACTTTCTTCTGTATCTTGATTTAGCTTTGTACTTTTGAACATAGAGCTTTTTCCCTTTTTCTTCTTCAGCAACAACTTTGATTTTTATCTTTACCCCTGCTACATAAGGTCTTCCTATTCTTACTTTCTTATCCTCTACCAAAAGCAGAACTTCAGGTTCAAGCTTGTCACTACCTATTTTATCAATCAAAATCTCCTCTCCAACAGATGCTTTATGTTGGTTTCCTTTAATTCTAATTATTGCGTATTTTGCCATAATTTATATTAACCTTAAGTATTTTAACGCTATATTTATATAACCTCAAGTTGAGATTTCCTTTTTTGCGTTAACTGCTATTGCCAAACCCAGCATTGTCCCAAGAAATGCCGATCCTCCGGCAGAGACCAAAGGCAAAGGAACCCCGGTTATCGGTAGAAGTCCCATGTTCATTCCTACATGAATAACCGTTTCTGAAAATAATGCAAAAAAAAGTCCGGAAACGAAAGCACGGGCAGTCGGATTTTTGGCGTGTTCAACGATAATAATTAATCTCCAAATAATTATAAAAAGCCCTAAAAGCAAAAATATTGCCCCTACAAATCCAAGTTCTTCCGCCGCTGCTGCAAATATAAAGTCTGTGTGTTTCTCGGGTAAAAATGCAAGTTGTGTTTGGACACCCTCTCCCAAACCACGCCCAAATAATCTGCCCGATCCTACTGAAATCATAGACTGAATGCTGTTGTATCCTGTTCCTTGAGCATCGGCATATGGATCAATAAAGGCCGTTACTCTTTGCTTTTGATAAGGAACGAGAACTGACCAAAGAAAAGGTAGTAATAATACTACTAGAAGAAATCCTCCTATAAAATATTTCTTTTTTATCGACGAAGCAGAAAGAACCCCCAATATTCCGATAAAAGTAATCGCGGCTACCCCCAAAGACGGCTGAATTAAGATAAGAAGCAGTGGAATAGCTACAAAAATCACGAAAGTTAAAGCGCGCCTGACTCCAAACTCACCTCTTCCTAAAAAGTCGGCAAAAAATATAAGCAGGAAAGGTCTGACAATTTCTGATGGTTGGATGGTTAAAGGACCCAAGGGAATCCAGCGTATCGCACCTCTGGTTACCTGTCCGATAATTAAAGGCAATATTAAAAGAAGAATACTCGCAGTGTAGAGGTGTTTTGAAAAAACTGTCAAAATATCAAAGTCTATTTGCAAAAAAATAAAATAACCCAAAAATCCTAGAAAGATAAAAAGAAAATATAAAGGGAAGGAAGAGGGGGTTAGTGAGTAAAGTATTACCGAGGAAAGGATTACTAAAAACGAAGCACCAAAAAGCATATAATAGTCTGGCTGTCGCCAGTGGAGGCTAATCTTCATGTTTAAAATTGACAGTAACGCTAAATTTCCCCTTATCTAACTTTTTGGTCAATGTCTTTCCCAACACCCACTTCAAAACCTTCTTATTTTTGGGAATCCATGGAGAGCTTACATCTATACGCTGGGTTAGTTTTACTCCCATTTTCCTTCTGGCGTTTTGAATTTCTCGGACTAACTCCCTAGCCTTTCCTTCTTCCAACAAGGTTGTTGATATTTTTGTATTAAGAATAAGCTTAAATACTTTTCCTTTCCTCCAATTAATCTTTTTTACATTTAACTCCTCCTCCCCCAGTTTTAACAGCTCAGTTGGAGGTGAAGCCACAAGCGAAGTTACCTCAACTTCTGACAACGGCTGCCTTACCGGTATCCCTTTCTCCTTCCTTAATGCGTGTACCGCCTCCACCACCTGTCTTACTGTATCCATGTTATCAATCAGCTTACGCTCGACGGCAGATAAGTTTGTTAAGGTAGGCCACTCGGAAAGATGGACAGACTCATCTTTTGTTAAATTTTTATAAATCTCTTCTGTGATAAAAGGTGCAAAAGGGGCAAACACTCTACAGAAAGTAGTCAAAACGTTGTAACAAGTTTGGTAAAATGCTTCTTTATCATTTCTGTTTTCCGCCGAGAGCCCAAGTCTTTCTCTACTCCTTCTTATATACCAGCGTGATAAGTGAGAAAGAACAAACTCGTTGACCTTCTCAAGTGCAGCAATCGTATTATAATTTTCTAAGTCACTGGTAACTTGGGAAGTAAGAATTTTCGTTTTTGCTAAAATCCATTTGTCTAATATATGTAATTTGTGATTGGCAACTGGAGACTTTCGGGATTTCCAAGAGTTTAAATTTGCGTACGTAACGAAAAAATTATATATATTCCAAAGAATTAAAAGCAGCCCTTTAACCTCTTCTTTGTAATGCACCTCTGAAATCCTAATATCTTCTCCCTTCATAACAGGGCTCCTCATTAAGTAAAGCCTCAGTGCATCACCTCCGTAGGTTTGAAGCATTTCTTTGGGGTCGGGATAATTACCGTAATTTTTACTCATTTTTCTACCGTCTGTTCCTAAGATAACGCCGGTTACAACTACGTTTTTGAATGCAGGTGATCCAAAAAGTGCATTGGAAATAACATGGAGAACATAAAACCAAGCTCTTATTTGTCCTGTATACTCCACTATAAAATCCGGCGGGAAGAATTCCTTAAGATTCAGTTTCTTATTAAACGGATAGTGTCTTTCTGCAAGTGATGCCGAACCTGCTTCCAACCAACTATCTAAAACCTCAGGTACCCTTTTGGATTTACCGCCGCACTTTTCACAGTTGACAATTAGATTATCTATTTCAGGCCTATGTAATTCTTCAACTTTTTTACCTGCCTTTTTTTCTAAATCGGCAATTGAGGCAGGAACAAATCGTTCTTCACAGTTTTCGCATTCCCAAACTGGAACTGGAGAACCCCAATATCTGCTTCTTGATATACACCAGTCAGGGGCTGCTTCCATACTTTTTTCAAATCTGCCGTATTTAAAATGGCTCGGATACCAATTTACTTTTTTATTTGTGGACTTCATTTGAGGCTTTAATTTCTGAATATCTGCAAACCATGCATTTTGAGGATTATAAAAAAGCCTAGTTCCACATCTCCAACAATGTGCTATTGAATGTGTATGGGTATCTTGCCTGTATAACAAACCCCTTTTGGCTAAATCTTCATTCACCAATTTATTTACTTCTAAATAATAAAGACCCCCCCAATTTGGAACGTCCTTAGTTAATACTCCTTCGTCATCAACGTGCATAACCAGCTGTATATTTTCTTTCTGCATTATATAAAGATCTTCTTCTCCGTATGCCGCAAGAGTTACAATACCTGTTCCTTCATCTGCCGAAACAAAGTCTCCGCCGATTACCACAAATGCACGCTTACCCGCATCAATTTGATAAAAATCGTAATGAGGGATAAACTTTTTCCCTATAAGTTTTTCTCCCTTGAAAGAATCTACAACTGCATATTTTGGTATTTTCTTAAGCATTCCTAATGTATCTTTTGCAAGTATGCAGTTTTCTTTTCCCTGTTTAACCTTCACATATAGCAAGTTGGGATTGACCGCTAGTGCGGGTGTAACAATTTTATTCCAAGGAGTAGTCGACCAAGCCAAAAGAAATGTATCTTTTTCTTCCTTTAGCTGATATTTGTATACATTTGATACTTCGGTTATATCTTTATAGTTCTCCGAATCCATTGCTACTTCGAAGTTAGAAATAGGAGTAGAACAGCGTGGACAGAAAAGCGATACTCGAAGACCTTTGTAAATATAACCCTTATCATACATTTGTTTAAAAACCCACATAACAGTCTCCATGTAGTCTCTGTCCATTGTTTTGTAGGAATTTTTGAAATCTACCCACCTGGCTATATGCTCTACATACCATTCCCACTCGCCAGAAATCTGATTTACGTAGCGTTTGCATTCATCAACAAATTTCTTTATTCCAACTATTTGCTCTATGTCTTTTTTTCTTTTAATTCCTAACTTCCTTTCAACCTTGTTCTCCGCAGGTAAACCATGACAATCCCATCCCCACACGCGGCGTACGCGGTAACCTTTCATTGTCCAAAATCGAGGGAAAAGATCTTTGGGGATTGATGAAAGTAGTGTTCCGTAATGCGGAAGTCCTGTAATAAAGGGGGGACCGTCAAGGAATGTCCAGGTGTTTCCCTCAGGACGATTGTTAACCGACTTTTCGAAAGTTTTATTTATTTTCCAATAAGTAACTATTTTGTCTTCGAGTTTCGGAAAATTAATATGAAGATCAACAGATTCAAAGAAAGGTTTAGATTTGGCCATATTGAAGCAATTTTACCAAAGAAAACTAAAGATGATAACCCCTAAGTTATCTTTCGCAGGAATGCGGGGATTTCGAACTTGCGGCCAAAGACGTCGTCATCTGAAGGCTTATCTTCTTCATCAGAAGGTAAATCATCGTCTCCCTCACCTCTATCTTTCTTTCTTTTCTTTCTACCACCATCTTCACCCATTCCTTCAGAGACAATTCCCTCAATCACCGGCTCCTCACGAGGCTTCGCAATTTGAGCTAAGCGTGCTCTTGTTTCGTCAAAACCCGTTGCGATCACTGTTATTCTTAATTGATCTACAAGCTCTTCCTTAATAACTGCTCCGAAAATAATGTTCGCATCAGCATCAGCCGAATTTGAAATTATGTGGGCTGCTTCGTCGACTTCAAACATGGTTAAGTCATTGCCACCTGTAATGTTAAATAGTACTCCGCTTGCTCCGTCTATAGATAAATCAAGAAGAGGTGAAGAGATTGCAGCTCGTGCTGCCATTTGTGCCCTGTTTTCCCCAACTCCAGTACCAATTCCCAAAAGTGCGGTTCCTGCACTTTGCATGATAGTTCTGACATCTGCAAAGTCAACATTAATTAACCCCGGTGTTGTTATAATGTCGGATATTCCGCCAACCGCTTGACCCAAAACAGAATCCGCAACCTTGAAGGCTTCAAGAAGCGTCATCTTTCTGTCAATCACATCCATGAGTCTTTGGTTGGGTATAACGATTAGCGTATCAACGTGTTCTCGTAAATTCTCAACTCCCTCATCAGCAACCACCATTCGTCTGGTTCCCTCAAAAGCAAACGGTTTGGTAACAACACCGACAGTTAGTGCTCCTACTTCTTTTGCGAGTCGTGCTATAACGGGTGCCCCACCTGTGCCTGTACCACCACCCATACCGCAAGTAACAAATACCATATCAGAATCTATTAAAAGTTCTTTCATTTTCTCTACAGACTCCTCTGCGGCTTGTTTACCGAGTTCAGGATCTCCGCCGACCCCTAATCCTTTTGTGAGTTTTTCTCCGATTTGAAGTTTTGTTCCCGCTTTATTTGCCAAAAGAATTTGAGCGTCTGTATTTATTGTTATGAATTCAACACCCCCAATTCCACTGCTTTCTATCATTGAAGAAATCGCGTTTCCGCCACCGCCGCCGACACCGACAACTTTTATCTTTGCAATTCTAGCGGAATCTGGTTTAACTAAAGCCATAAGTTTGTGCAAGTGATTCTACTACGATAACTTTGATATGGCAAGTAGGCGCTTAAGGCAGAAGTTCTCGGATTATATCTATCAATTTTCCTGCAATTCCCTTGGACGGAAGTTTTAATTTTTTTGTAAAAGATGTAAAGTTCTCGGGTTCTTGTTGGCGCGCTCCATAAATAACAAGACCTGAGCTAGCAGCAAAGGAAGGAACAATCACGTCGTCTATCAAGCCAGCCAAACCCCTCGGTTTTCCGATTCTCACGGGTAGTGCAAGCATCCTTTTGGCAGAATCCTCTGCACCTATTATTTCTGCTCCACCCCCGCAAATAATTACTCCCGATGGAACTCGGGTTGACAAATCTTCCTTATCAAGCTGAATTTTCACCATTGTAAATATCTCATTCAGGCGGGGTCGAATGATGCCTTCAACCAAAGTTTTTCTTGAAACCTTCTTGGTTTCCGGAACTCCAAGTTTTGAAATATCGACCGAATCGCTTTCAGACCCCCCAGCAACTTTACTTACATTCTTTTGATCTTTTGAGAGTGCTATTTTTATTTTTTCGGCGCTCTCAAGAGAAACCCGAAGCCCAATAGCTAAATCGTTTGTAACATTTCTGGATCCAATCGGAATAACTCCGGAATAAGTCAAGGCTCCGTCTATATACGCACAGATCGAAGTTGTTCCTCCTCCAACGTCGCAAACTACACAACCCAATTCCTTTTCGGTTTTGGTAAGTACTGCTTCCGCCGCGGCAAAACCCGAAAATACTAACCCATTAATATCTATCCCCACTTCGTCTAGGGCCTTTCTGATATTTTTAACTGCTGCAGAGGAAGCCGTTATTAAATGGGTTTCGACTTCAAGTCTGACTCCACTCATACCGATGGGGTCCTTAACTCCGCTTTCTCCGTCGACAATATATTCTTTCGGTATTACATGAATAAGCTCACGTGAGCTAGGCAGCGATACAGCTGATGCCGCTTCAATTACCCTAGCCACGTCATCCTCGGTTATTTCACCATCGGGGTCTGAAACCGCTACCACTCCGTGAGAATTTTGCGAAGTTACATGTGCTCCACCTATTGCAATATAGGCGCTATCTAAATTATATCCTGCCATACGCTCAGCACCCTCGACTCCCGCAATCGTAGCTTCCACCGCTTCCTCTATATCTACAATTTGACCTTTCTTTATACCTTTTGAATCGACTGAAGATACGCCTACAATATTTACAGTCGTATCAAAGCTTACGGGGTCTACTACCGCTTGAGCGATTAGTGTTGCTATCTTTGAAGAACCGAGTTCTAGTCCTGCAACTATTTTCGTTTTTGCCATATCGTTACCTCAATACTGGGTTTTTATATCGTAAATCAATTTCTGAAACTTCATTAATTTTAGTTATTTCGTCGGGCGTGTTCAAGCGGGATAAAATAAGAACCAAAGACCCCAATAAAACCTGTCTATCTCCTTCAAGCGGAAATAGTATTTTTACTCCATACGTATTGTGCAGCTCTAAACTGTCAGCAACAATCGCTCCTTTGTCTATTCCGTACAGAGAAAACATATCATAAATAATCTCGGCGGCAAATAGAAACTTTTCATCAACCTCCTCGGCTACTTCAGGTAACACCCCGTCTATTTCAACAGTCGGCAAACTGGAAAGACTACTTTGGGTAATCGCAATACCCCTTTCGTCTACTAATAGTATCTTATTATTTTTATCTTTAAGGGCGTATTTCGGTTTTGCTTCAAGTAAATCTACTTTTATTTCATTTGGAAAACTAAATTGAACAAAGTATTCTTTAACCAATACGTTTTTGTCTAAAGTTTTTTGTATTTCATCCCTAACCATCGCTAATTTTCCATTTGATAATAGGTCTAGCTGAGAGCTTATTTGGCTATTGCAAGGCCCGAATTGACTAGCACATCTTACTTTTTTTATAGTCACCAGTCTCGGAGTTAAATAAAATGGTGTTGCAAGTATTCCAACTGCACATAGCGATATCAATATCTTTTTAACTTTCATACCATACCTTCAATAATATCTACGAGAAGACTCGCTGCATGAATGTCGGGGCTTTTTTTATTTTTAACTCGCGAAACTAGCTTGTCCCAATTTTTTCTTAGACTTGTTATTTCAACAAATAACCTCTCAGAAGTAAGATTTTCTTGATCGATAATCTTTGCAATACCAAAATTTTGTGCAAATAGGGCATTTTCCTTTTGCTCAAATTTATAGGCAAAAGAGAGTGGAATCAAAAGAGCCGGTCTTTTTGCTGCGATAATATCAGAAACTGTATTTGCTCCGGCTCGAGAAACTACAATATCGGCACGTTTAAATAGACCGTCAACTTTTAAAGGGTCGATAACTTTATATACCTCGTATTTAGCACTTTCGCTTTTAGATAAAGTGCTTCTAATAGTTTGAAATTTATCAAAATCGGCATAACCAGTTTGGTGAATTATATAAAAATATTTTAATAACTTCGGAAGAATTTGTTCAATCAAAGAATTTATTGAGACTGATCCCCTAGAACCTCCGGTTATATAAATAGTAGGAGGTAAACCAATTTTGGTCTTCGGAGCAATTTTTGCAATCTTTGTTAGAATCGGATTTCCGATAACTTGTGATTTCGACCTTGAATAAAATCTAATGCTTGTATGCCTCGCCAGTGCAATTTTATCTGCAAAATAAGCAGATAGTTTATTTGCCCTACCGTAGGCTGAAGTTTGTTCGTGAATAACTATTGGTTTACCCAATACCCAAGCTATAAAAACTACTGGATATGCGGAAAATCCTCCAAAGGAAAGAATAATATCTGGATTAATTTTTGCAAGCAGGTATAGCGCGTGGAAAAAACCTATTGGAATTCGGGCGATTGCCGGTATCGTCCAGGGAGTAAATTTCCGCTGTATCCTTCCGGTAATTATTGAATAAACTTTAACACCCGCTCTGGGAAGAACTTGAGATTCAATTGTCGGAAAATCTTTTCCTTCTACTTGCCTTTTTGCGCCAATCCAATAAATATCCCATCCTATACCAGCCTTTGATCTTCTTTTTAATTCCTGGCAGACTGCAAGGGCAACTGTTGCCGCGTGTCCTCCTGTCAATACTATTTTTGCTTTACTTTTCTTTTTCCACATATCTTGAAATATTTAATAGTATTCCGCAGGCACAAAGCACCGCAGTTAAAGAAGACCCTCCATAGGAAAAGAAGGGTAAGGGTATTCCTGTTAGGGGAACAAGTGCGACCATTGCAGCCATATTCAAAAACGCCTGACCACCTATCCAAGTGGTCAATCCTACTGCCAGAATTTTTGAGAATTTATCAGGAGCTCGCTTGGCAATAGCAATACCGCGCCATACGAAAACCGCAAAAAGGATTATCACCACAGTTGCACCTAAAAATCCGGTTTCCTCTGCAATTATTGCAAATATCGAGTCTGTCGATGCTTCCGGTAAAAATAGAAATTTTTGTCTGGATTGCCCCAAACCTACCCCAAAAATACCTCCTGCACCGAGCGCATAGAGAATCTGCCTTATATGGTAACCTTGACCCAAAGGGTCTTGGGTTTCTTGTAAAAATGTCATCAATCTTGCCTTTCTGTAATCTGATGTAATTATTAGGATATAGCCGATTAGTGCGCTAAGTATAGATACCAACACAATATAAAATAGGTTTACGCCAGATACAAAAAGTTGAACCAGTCCAATGCCCAAAATTACAATAGTCGTTCCGAGGTCGGGTTGCAGCATAATCAGAAATGAGACTATGCCTATCGGAATTAAATAAGACCAAATCATTTTGTCTTTTGAGGCTACTTTAGCCAAGAAGACGGCCAAGGCTAACTTTATGAATTCCGACGGCTGAAATGAAATTGGACCAACCATCAGCCACCTTCTTGCCCCTAACACTTTTGAGCTAAATTGCGGAATTAGTACTAAAATCAAAGTCAAAATGGTTACAAAAAATAAAGGACTGGCCATTTTTTGCCATATCGTATATTTCATCCTGGAAAAAATAATCAACAAAGATGCACCGATTAATCCCCAGACTGCTTGTTGCTTTACGAAATAAAATTTGTCTCCGAAGGCATGAAGAGCAATGGGGGAAGAAGCATCGGCAACAGCAACTAATCCTAGTACACAAAGAACAAAAACTAGGATAAATAAAGTCCGGTCGGCTTTTTTTGATTGCTTTTTAAGACGAATTTTAGGCACATTTACATGAGGTAAAAGGCAAGAGGCAAGAGGTAAAAGTTAGATACAATCTTTTACTATTTACCATTTACCATTCACCTTTTAAATAGTTGCCAGCCACAATCCAAATATCGCAAGAATTAGTCCTGTCATCCAAGCTCTCATGACAATTTTCGGTTCCTCCCACCCTTTTGCAAGTAAAGTATGGTGAAGCGGCGCTAGTTTAAAAATAGGGCGTTTCAACACTCTCCAACCAAATATCTGAATAGCCGAAGATGCTATCTCAACGACAAAAATTCCTCCGATTACAACAAGTGCAATCAGACTTCCAGTTAAAAGACCAATTACCCCCAGCATGGCCCCAAAGGAAAGTGCACCTGCGTCTCCTAAAAATATTCTTGCAGGCCAGACGTTAAAGTAAATGAATGCAATCAACGCTCCGATCCAAAGTGCTATAAAAATGGAAAGAGGCGTATCAAGACTAGCTGCGGCAATAGTCCCAAAAGCAATAAGACAAATTACCAAAAGACCTGAAGCCAACCCATCAAGTCCGTCGGTAATATTGAAGGCGTTTGCAAACGAAACTATCACAAAAGCTGAAAAGGGTACATACATTTTACCTAGATTTATAACATTTTCAGCAAAGGGTATATGAAGTATTTGAATCCCTAATCTAGCGTATAAAACATACCCAATAAATAGTGCTAGCACCCATTGAAGCAGAAATTTGCTTTTGCCCGATAATCCAAATAAAAGACCCATTTTCCCCTTTTTTGGCTTGCCGAATATTTTTACAAGGTCGTCAACCAAACCCAAAAGACCGAACGAAATAAAAGTAAAAAGTATAACGAATAATTCAGTTTTAAAATCAAATGAGCTACGAATTAAAATCCCCATGCGGGCTGAAAAAGGAAACATTAAAGCAAATAAAATAGAAACTACCAATATTAATAAAATACCTCCGCCAATCGGTGTACCCGCTTTAATGTCGTGTAGTCGGTCAAACATGGGGATTTTACCTGTTTTGGGAGCTTGTATTCTTCTGGTTATATTAAGTTTGTATAGAAGATCTATGAAAGGTACTACTAGAAGTCCTGTAACAAGAAATGAAAACAGGATTAGTCCTAAGGCCAAGGGCAGTACATTCGGCGAACTCATAAGTTTTTCTTTCTGTAATTATATGATACAGAATATATCAAGACAATCGTGAAACAAGATTGTCAAGACCAATTGACCTCGAACCCTTAACCAAAACTGCTCTATGCTTTTTCAGAAGCGGCTTTAATATCGCATCTACCTCACCTTCACTGCCTACCCAAAACAGTCTGTTTTTTTTCAACTTCTTTCCAGCTATTTCAACAGTATTTTTTGAGAGTTCTCCAACACCAATTAAAAAATTAAAACCGAGAGAAGATATTAACTCACCTAATTGCCTATGATATTCTTTCTCGAAATTGCCAAGCTCCAGCATGTCTCCAAATACAACTATTGTTTCTTTATTTCCTGCAATTTCTTTAAAAGTACGAAGCGACTTCTTCGCAGCTTCAGGATTGTTATTATAAGAGTCGTCTACGAGTAATGCTCCACTGCGGAGTTTAATAACATTCATTCTGTGCTCAGGTTTTTCATAATTTTCTAAACCTTTCTTTATCTGCTTAAGATTTATTCCTAAAACTCTTGCCGCTGAAGCTGCAGCAAGCGCATTTTCAACGAATTGATTCCCTATCATAGGTAAATGTATATTAATTTTACTCTCTTTGATGACCAGAACAAATCTTGTTCTCATATTACTAGTTAATGCCGAATTTTCCGCACTTATTTCACACCCTTTTCCATACCAGATAACCTTAACTTTAACTTTATTAGCAAAGTTTCTAAGATATTTATTATCTCTATTTAGGATGGCAAATCCGCTTTTAGGTAAGTGTCTTATCAAATTCTCTTTCTCATTTGCGACACCCTTAATACTTCCGAAAAACTGAATGTGTGTCGGGTAAATATTAGTTATTATTCCTATATTGGGTTTAACCAACCAACAGTAAAACTCCATCTCTCCCGGATATTCTACGCCTAACTCTAAAACCAGATACCTCGTTCCCGGCCTGCACTTTAATATTGTCATAGGAATGTTGTAAACAGGGTCAATATTTTTATATGAAGCAACCGTTTTACCTTTTAATCTTAATATTGAGGCAAGCATTTCTTTAGTTGTTGTTTTTCCAGCGCTCCCCGTTATCGCAATCACTATTATTCCGAAATATCTTTGCAAAAATAGTAAATAATATTTCGCCATTCTTCTTTTAATGGGGTGCACTATCCATTTTCGAAGATATAAGCGTAATTTTTGATATAAACCTTTCGGTCTTTTCTCTAGAGGAATATAAATATGCTCTTTCGGCAAGTTTGGCGCCATCCACCAATGAACAAATGGGTTAATTTTCCTCATTTCAATCATCTTGGTCTTTTTACCCATAAAAGCAAACAACATATTTTATCATCTATACGCTAACAATCTCTCTCACCAATGCTATAATGTTTGGGTGGTAATTTTCCTACCTCTAAATACAAAAAGGCTAATTCAAAGGTATAAAAACTTAAAAATTGGCAAGTATAAAATCCAGTGCCCATATTTCCAAAACATTGCTAAAAAAAACGGAAGGTCGGTTTATATAGGAAAAGGCCTGCCTGGAGAAATTGAAATGCAGACAGAAATATTATTTAAGTCGCTTGGAAAAGATTTAAACTCGCCAGATCCTTCTACAATCAGACATTATATGGTCATGGCAGGTTTGGGAATTGACTGTTCCGGGTTTGCAGTAAGGATAATAGATAATCTTCTTAGAGAAAAGGGTACTGGTTCCATTAGAAAAAATCTTCGTCCAAATCATTCTTTACTTTCATTAATCAGATTTTTCTTTAGACCTTATACGAATTTGTCTGCGGCTAATTTAACTAGTAATGTCAACTGTATAAAAGTAAAAAATATTAAAGACGTGTTGCCCGGTGATTTAATCAAAATCGGTAAAGGACACGTAGCCCTAGTCACTAAAGTGAAAAAAGAAAATAATAAAGTTAAAAAAATAAATTATTGTCACAGCACAAGTGATTATTACGAACTACACGGCGTTCGTTCAGGAGAAATTATTATAAGTAGCAATAGCAATTCTTTATCCAAACAAAAATGGACCGAGTACTACAGAGGAAGAAACTGGATGCTTGAAGACTATTTGAAAGCCAATAAAAACGAACGCGGTATTAGACGATTAAAGACATCAAAATCCCTATAAAATACATCATTAACAGTATAGATTTTAAGAATAAGTTATTTAATTTTCGAAAGAAGATTTCTTCCAATTTCTCTAATTCTAATCACTGCATTTGAAATACTTTTATCCGATACCATAGCACCCATAAAGTAAGTTTTATTTCTTAGTCTGAAAACACCGAAATCATTAATAAAGTATTTCTGTCCAATTTTTTTTGTCCCGGATTTTGAACCGAGAATTTCTAATTCTTGCTGGTCAAAAAGATAATAAATGTTTCTAGTGGTTTTTAACTTATTCCTTAAAAAATCCCAATGTTGCCCTTTTTGTGAATAAATTTCTTCAAAAACCCTCGAGAAGTCGCTTAACGAGAAAGAGTTAAGTCCTTTCCCATTTCTAGAAATTAATTTTGAGTTCCTCAAAGCCCAGAATTCTTTTGCAGATCTCTCCAAAGTTATTCGGTCGGGAAGAAAATGCTTGGCTAAAATTAAAGTCGAGGAATTACAGCTATACTTGATCATTAAACCCATTAAGGTTAAAGCATCAATCTTTATATAGTTTTTTCTACCTACCAAATCAGCTAGAATATCTGTGCCGTATCCCACCAGATCTTTTTTAGTAATCTCAACTTCTCTATTTTTAGTTTTCCCTTGCTCGAGTAGTCTTATAAATTCCGCGGCCAAAAATACTTTTGACAGGCTTGCAGCATAACGAGGAACTTTTGATTTTTTCTCGGTAAGATTTTTGGTGCCTTTGGCTGTTAATTCCGCAAGAAGAAAAGATTCTTCGCCAATTCCGGGAGTACTTCTTAGTGACATATTGCTAATTTATAACCATGGGTACAGCCACGCCCGATCCAGCATTGATCTTACCCTTTGATCTTTCGAATTGGTCGTGGGTAGCTCCAAAACCCTCCAAGCTTATTTCTATCTCACCGCTACTTTCCTTGAACCAATAAACCCTATGAAGAATCTTTAGTTCTGTATCAACTCCATCTAAATTCAATGTAGCCAACCTGGGTTCAATGCTGGACTGACCAATCCATACAACCTCTTCGCGAGGTAATTCTCGCACATAGCCAATTGTATTTCTAATTTTATTGGCGTCTCCACCATTTTTATCTCTGAGTAGGGATTCGGCTAAAGTATAATCGCGGGTGATGATGGCAAGGATTGCGTCTCTACCCCATTTTCTAAGCTCTTTATAATTGACTACATAGTTCTTCCCTGCCGCTTCAAGCTTTATCCACGGATAATTTCTTAATTCTTCGTCATTTACGCTATTTCCAAAAATTACCTCTCTTGGTAGAATTTCTGGAGTAACCTCACCCAACTTCTCCATAAATCCCCTGAATCCGTAATAAACAGAAGCTAAGGAATTAACGACGGGTATTGAATTTCCTCTTATAATTTCGACAAGCTCTCCGCTATCTTCTCCACTTAAGAAAATGTTGTTGTTGCTGAGTTTTACTATCAGTTCTGGCCTAAAACCAATTCTATATCTATCAATAAAATTTCTTGAATCACAGAAAATCGCGCTAACCTCTGCGGCTGTAAGTTTGTCAGCCAATCGCTGATAAGATCGCCAAAAGGGATTCTTACGGCTTCCGAGGAGTGCAACCTTTTCAAAACCCTCTTTTTGTGTCCATTCTATAAAATGATCAATTATTTGAGGCTCTCCCCTAATTCCAAGATATTCTTGGCGAAAATCTTGTAACCCCATTGCTTGAACTCTCGGGTTTATTTCTAGCACCTTAAAGCCCATATTTGGGTCCTGGTAGAGATCAAGACCACCATATCTCATTGTTGAACCACCGTAGCTATCGATATCCGCACATGTCTCTAGGGTTTGGAGGTTAACTCCGATTTTGTCGGCGTTCGCCTGTAAATCGTATGAATCAATAAAATTTACTACCTTTCTAGTTATTTGTTTTAACTGAGAATATTCTGATTCTGTTATTACTAGTGGTTCATCTACGATCAAAGTTTCCTGAGTCGTATCTCCTTCGGCACCAAAAAAGCGAGGGGATTCAATTTGCACCTCTACCTCACCAGATATAACCGGGGCAAATTCTATAGCCATAGACTGTATATTATCCTATATCTTGCTATGTTAAGTCAAAACCGGCCCACTAGCGCAACTTTAATAGTTCTGTGATCGCTCCAGGGTATTTCTTTATCTCCAAACGCCATTGTCTTCTCATGTCCTTTACCGCAAATCACAACCGTGTCCCCTTTTCTTGCCAATTTTCGAATTGCAAAATTAATAGCCTTTGATCTATCGGGTATTCTAATAAAAATGTGTTTTCCTTCAACAAAGTCCAATTTGTCAGTAACATTAACCTCTATTGCAAACTTATGATTAACTCCTTCAACCATCGTATCAATAATTTTGTCAACGTCTTCGTGCCTCGGATCTTCAGCAGTAAAAACCGATATGTCCGCTAAACGCGTTGAAATTTCTCCCATCATTGGTCTTTTAAGAATATCTCGTTCACCTGCACACCCGAAAATTACAATTAGCCTTCCTTTTTTTAATTTGCTGAGTGTAGTTAAAACTTTTTCCAATGCGCTTGGGGTGTGTGCAAAGTCAACAATTACAGAAAATTGTTGTCCCATATCTATTGTCTCCATCCTGCCGGAAACTCCTTTAAATTTTACCAAAACGTCTAAAATATCATCCCAGTTTACTTTGCACTCTCGCACAACTGCGGTAGCCGCAAGTATATTTGAAACATTGTATTCTCCAATCAATTTGGTTTTAATGACGTATATTCTTTTCCCTTCCATTATCGAAAACTGCATCTTATTGTTCTTAAGTTTTATTCCCTTTGTCCACAATGAAGCTCTCTGATTAACCGAATAAGTTATTATCTTTGCGCTGCTTTTTGGAAGCGACCTGAAATAAGAATATGATTCGTCATCTTTATTAAGGACTGCAATTTTTACTTTTTTAAATAGTTTTCCTTTGGCTTTCTTATAATTTTCGAGTATCTTATGGTAATCCAAATGTTCGTGGGTAATATTAGTCAATACTCCTGCCCAAAAGTTACAGCCCAAAACCCTGTGTTGATCTAGACCATGAGAAGTTGTTTCCAGTACTAAAAACTTAATTCCACTTTTTTTTATTTTCTTAATTAATGGTTGGAGGAACTTAGCATCAGGAGTAGTAACATGGAAACCTGTATCTATCCTCTTCTCACCAATATAAGCTGCAACTGATGAAACCAAAGCTACTTTTTTACCACTTTTTTTCAGCATTTCATAAATGAGGTGACATACAGTTGTTTTACCATCTGTTCCGGTTACACCAATAACTATTAATTTTCTGGCAGGATATCCGTTTCGAATAACTTCTATCATTGAGGAAATGAAATGTAGAATATTTTTGTATTTTCCAACTAGATTCATAGATGCACTGAAGCTATTTTAGCAAATTGGCCACTAGTTTTCAGGTTGGATGCCGAAGTATAAGAATAAATCTTTTGCGATTGAATACCATAGGGGTGCTGCGGTTTCTGAAGCCCAAGGAGAGCTCGTCGGTTCGCGAAGGGTTACAAGCATTATGAATTTGGGGTCGTCAGCCGGCGCAAAACCTACAAAGCTCGCAATTGTTTTTTCCTCATCATAATGGCCAGAAATAGGAATCTGGGCAGTTCCGGTTTTTCCCGCTACTTTAAAACCCCTGAGGTGGGTCCATTTTGCTTCACCGTTTTTAGCTGCCTCAACCATCATTGCCGTAATCATCTTGGCAGCTTTTTCTGATATAACTCTCTCGCCTTTGTTAGATGTCACTTCATCTTCCCAACCAGCTCCTTCAAGTTTCTGAACTACCACAGGATTTAGCATTACTCCGTCATTTGCGATGGCGGAAGCCGCCCTTATCATTTGAATCGGTGTCACCGCTACCCCCTGGCCAAACCCTGCTGTTGAAACATCAACAATATTCCATGAATCCTTTTCTCTCAGAGGTGGCACCCACTCCCCCTGCAAATCCACTTCTGACAATTGCCCAATTCCAAACTTTGCGAGATGTTCGTAAAGCTTGTCTTTTCCCAGTTTTTGGGCAACCCAAGCCATTCCGACGTTATCCGAATTAACAATTACATCTACCATATTTGAATCAGGCCGATAAATCTGATTCCAGGTTTCTATCAAATATTTGTCAACCGGAAGAGGTCCCGCACAAACCTCACATATAGTATCAGGCTCAACAACTCCTTCATCCAGTGCAGAAGACATCACAAGAATTTTAAAAACAGATCCTGGTTCAAAACTGTTTGAAACTATCGGGTTGGCAAAAAGCTCGTTAGTATAATCCTGGTAATTCAAAGGATCGTATGAAGGATATGAAGCTTGAGCTAAAATTCCTCCTGTTTTTGGATCCATAACGATGACAGATCCTGCAACCGCACCGTATTTTTCTAAACCCTTTTTTAAATTATCATCAATAACATGCTGAATCGTTTTATCAATATATGTGATTAAATCGACTCCTTCTATTGCAGATACTTCCTGTTGACTTCCAAGAAGTATTGGTACTCCGGATGCGTCTGATTCGCGCGATAGGAAGCCATGCTTCCCAGATAGAATTAAATCGTAGTAACCCTCGAGGCCAAAATAGCCGGTATCAATTCCGTCCGAATCCTTACCTACGAATCCCAAAAGATGTGCGGCTGATGAAGCTTCGGGATAGACTCTTTTCTCCTCGGTCTCAAAACCTATTCCTTTAATTTTAAGGTCTTCGATTTTTTCTTTAATATTTGGTCCGACTTTGTGCTTTAACGGAATCCAAACTGACTCTTTTCCAGTTAGTTGCGCCTTTATTCTTCCAGCAACACTTTGCAACTGCTCATCATAATCACCCTCAAAATCTTCCTCTTCCAAAAAAAGTGGAGCAAGTAAATCGGAAACACGCGACGCATTTTCTTCCATCTCAGGCAAATAAGCAAAGACGAGATACGCCTCACGCCTTGCAGCCAGGGCGCTTTTATCGTTTGACAAGATGTTTCCGCGGGGTGCGATAATTTTTTCCGATTGTTGATATTGAAGGCGTGCTTGGCTGGCTAACACTTTACCCTTAATTATTTGCCAAACAAAGAGTCGGGCAATTAGAAATATAAATACCAGAAAAAATAATGCCGATATAATTTTTAAGCGAGAGGGCATAGCGAATCATTACTTTGCTTTGGCAACCTCAAAAACATTTGTTATGTATATTACTTTTTGCGGCTTAATAAATCCTAGTTCGGAAGCTTTTGCCTCAACGCTCTTAAGAGAACTTAAGCTGACGAGTTCGCTTTCTAAATTACGGTTTTCGCTTAGCAATTTCTCTTTCGCGCTTTCAAGCTCTTTCCACTGAGCTCCAGAAGTCGCAGTGATAATTGTAAAAAAAATAGTAACTGAAATAAATAATCCTATTATTACCCAGGATAGGTAAGTTTTTTTACTTTTCACTTTGTAATTGGTCCTTTTCATATCTTTTTTAATATTCGAAGTTTTGCACTCCGTGCTTTAGGGTTTAAAAGAATTTCCTTGGCTTGGGCAACTATCGGCTTTTTTGTCATTATTTCTCCCACTCCCTTGTTCGAATACTTTTTGAAAAATCTTTTAACTATCCGATCTTCTGACGAATGAAAACTTATAACTGCTAAGTTTCCGCCTTTTTTTAATAACTTAATGCTGGAAGGTAATGCCTCTTTTAAATTATCAAGCTCGCTGTTTACGGCTATTCTTAGTGCCAATAATGGTAGAGTTGAAAGGTGTAGTTTCGGTTTTTTTCTAATCTGTCTTACTACACTCAAAAAATCCCCTACAGTCTCAAAACGCATCTTTTTCCTCTTTATATTGACTGCCTCCGCTAATCTCTTAGATTCGAATTTATCTAATACTTCAGAAAAAAGTTCAATTAGCTGGTCATACCTTAAATTATTCAAAAGGTCGGCTGCGGTTACGGCTTGAAGCGTTGGATCCAATCTCATATCTAATGGTGCTTTAGGGTAATTAAACGAAAATCCTCTATTGGAATCTGTAAAATGTAAATTTGATACCCCAAGATCAAACAAAATTCCATTAACTTGTAAAAATCTTTCTTTTTCTGCTATATCATAAATATCTTTGAAGTTGCCTAGGATAAGTTTAACTTGTCCCCACACCAAATCTTGGTCTGGGGATGGGCAGGCTGTTTTTATCCTTTCCTTGGCAATTTCCAAAAGAGTCTTATCTGCATCAATTCCTAAAACGTTGCTACCTCTTTTTAACATTTCAATCGTATGACCTCCGGTTCCTAGTGTGGCATCGATAAATCTTTGAGCTTGATTATTTGAATGTGCAATTTTTACTTTCAGACTCGAAATAACTTCATCAACCAATACCGGTTTATGAATTCTTTGTTTTTTGTCGCGATTCATAGTCATCCCTATCATCTTTTTCCTCAGGCACCTTCATAAATTCCATTACCATTTTAAGCTTTTCTTCCATTTGCTTTCTGTTTAATTTGACCATCTATTAACACCTCCTTTGCAATCTTTTCAATGGCTTTCGCAGCTTTTTCCTCCGCACTCTTCTCTAACTCTCGCCAGATCTCCTCCGCCCAAATTTCTACTCTATCCCCAAGTCCAATAAATACGATCTCTTCATGAACATTCGCGTATTTTATAAGTTCCTCTGGTAGTACAAATCTTCCTTGTCCATCTAAACTAACCTCGAATGCTCCCGCCATTATAAATCTGTCAATATCTCGAACCGACGATATAACAAACTCTTGTTTACCAATCAGGCGTCGTAATAGTTTCTCCCAATTAGCGCTAGATACCAGTACCAAACAATCCTCATACCATTTGGCAATGACCATCTCATCCCCAAGTTCGTCTCTAATTTTTTTCGGTACTGAAATTCTATTCTTTTCTGTTAATTTACTTTTATACTGCCCAATCAACATTTAAGTTATGGGCAGGGGTGCATAGTGATATATATTTCACCACTCTTCACCACTTATTACCATTCTTATATATTTTCACGCACGTGTCAATATGCTTACAAGCCAAAGTCAAACGCTATATGTGGCGTATAAAGTTTTTTTCAGACGAAGCTAATATGAAGACGTCTCTAATTTTCCAGAAGCTAGATCAAACACTGTTTTTGTTCTTCCAATAAGTTTTCCCTTGTCATTTCTGAATTTGAGGGTAAGAGTTCCACTTTCAACTCCTTCATCGTATCTAAATTTTCCTGAAGATTCAGATCCTAAAAGAATTTCAACATCATAACTACTTTTACCGCTTATTTCAACACTCGAACTTGTTCCTTGAGGTTGCTCTTTTCCCGGAACATCGTATAGAAGTTCATAATCAAGCGACCCTGGAGAGAGTAGCTCCAATTTCTCAATCTTTAGGTTTAAATAATGCCCGTCGTCAGATTTAGAAAGAGATATTGAAGGCATTTTTTCAGTAGAAATTAAACTAACCCTCTCTTCTTCGGGTATTGACGAATCCTCTTTTTTATTTTTTACAAATAAAAATGCACCAACTAAAACTAGTGTTCCTACGAGAAGTAAAACTAAAGGCAAAAATTTCTTCATCTGATTAATATTGCTACCTTTGAGCACTTCAGTCAATCTCACCTTGATATTCTTTGAAAATTAACCCCGCTCTGAAAATGAACTTTAATAGTTTCTCCTATACCTTTAAATGCGGATATCGACACCTCACCTTGCTTGACTGATGAAGCTACTTTCTTTCCTAAAGAAAATGGACTTCTAGCTCTATATGATAAACCGGAGGATACTAGAGATCTTCCTTCGTCATTGCTCCATACAAATTCCTCTGCAATAAATACAACTTTTGCCGGATCCTTACTTATCATAAATAATCTTTCACCCTTCATATTAATATTTCAATTTATCATCAAACCAATTCTGTAATTTATCTCTCGATACTCTTTCCTGCTTTGTAGTGTCGCGGTCGCGAATAGTGACAGCGTCGTCCTCCAAGGTATCAAAATCGACAGTCACACACCAAGGAGTACCTATCTCATCTTGAGCAAAGTATCGTTTACCGATATTTCCTCTGTCATCCCACATGGTGCGGTAGTTGGTTGATAGCAGTTGGTAGATAGATTTAGCTTTCTCAATCAGTTTAGGTTTATTAGCCAAAAGTGGAAATACAGCTATTTTATACGGAGCTATTTTTGGATGTAGCTTAAGAACCAACCTCTTTTCTTCTTCGTAATATGAATCAATTAAGAAAAAGAGGGTCGCCCTATCTACGCCTCCGGACGTCTCGATAACCCACGGGATATATTCACTTCCATCCTCATCTTTATATTTAAGGTTGTGGTTTTTAAGATCATAGTCAGTTCGATTGTGTATACCTTCAAATTCACTCCAACCAAAAGGAGCTTTATACTCAATATCAAGAGCATGCTCCGCATAATGGGCTCTTTCATTATCCTCGTGAGCTCTAAAACGCAGATTTTCCTTACTCATTCCCAGCGAAATATACCAATTCATCCGCTCGTTTTTCCAAAAATCAAAGGTTCTTTCAGCTTCTTTTGCATCTGGTTTAATAAAATATTCAAGTTCCATCTGTTCGAATTCCCTGCTTCTAAAAGTGAAGTTCCCTGTGGTAATTTCGTTTCTGAAGGCTTTTCCTATTTGGGCTATTCCAAAAGGAATTTTTACTCGAGTTGAATCGATAACATTTTTAAAGTTAACAAAAACTCCCTGGGTTATCTCTCCCCGAAGATATGCTTTTTCTTTAGGTTCTGTTGTACCCAAAAAAACCTCGGTGAGTAGATTAAATCTTTTCGGTTCTGTCCAACTACCTTTGCCCTGATGTTTACTTTCTGAGTGTTGCTTAATCTCCTCTTGCCTATCAGCTTTGAATCTTTTATGACAAATTTTGCACTCAACCAAAGGGTCTGTGAAAGCTTCAAGATGACCTGATTTTTCCCATACCGTCGGATTCATAATAATGGATGCGTCTAACCCGACAACATCGTCCCGGTCATAAACCATACTCTTCCACCATTCCTTCTTAATGTTGCTTTTTAGCTCAACCCCTAAAGGACCGTAATCCCAAAATCCGGCAAAACCTCCATAAATTTCGCTACCCGGATAAATAAATCCCCGTCTTTTGGAAAGAGAAACAATTTTCTCCATCTTGTCCATTGTTTGTGTAATTATAACTTCACCGCAGCCCTATTATCCAGCACTTAGGCTTATATTAAAACAGAAGGATTAATGATTTATAAGATTAGGCTACTACCTCACTGTTAAGAAGAGTCCGCCTCACGGCCTCAAATATCTTTTGATGCCCTCCCAAGTTGGGATGCAACCCATCGTCAAAATCCTCATCTTTTAGAAGATCGAAGACTTCAATAAAAGTCACTCGCTTTTTCTTGCAAACCAAATTAACTGCATCGTTGTATATTCTTACATTTTGCCTGGTATAGCACTTACCAGTCGTGCTCCTAGCTAGAGGCTTAGTTTTTGAGTCATCACCTTTTACAAGTCCAACAAAAAATATGCTAGATGTATACTTCTTTGCTTGTTTAATCAACTCTTCTAAATTCTCTTCAAATTGATTTAACGGCACAAGAGGTTTATCTCTAGATCCTCGATAAGCAGAGTCGTTTACACCAATCGCGAATATGGTTACACTTGGCCTTCTAGCTCTAGCCTCGGAATTAAATCTTTTTACCAATTCATTACTAGTGTCTACGTCTACACCGAGGTCATAAACCGCAATCATCTTATTGAGACTTTCCATGTAATTTCTTAATAGGTTTGCCCAGGCCCCACGGAAAGGCAGAAAAGCCCCCCAGGTGATGCTGTCACCAAAAATACAGATATTCATCTTAATGGAATGTTAACATAGATACTTACAAAAGAGCTATATATATAATAATCAGACATCATTAAGAAATACTGTTCAAAGAGGATTAAGAAAAAATCATAATGCAACTTTAGGAAAGGATCTTTTTGCCAACGCGGTTAGTTAATTTACTTCAAATCTTATTAGTATTCTTGTAAACTCATAATTACTCGATTAAAAGGCATGGTTGTTAAAAAACCAAACAAACTTTCAAATAAGAGAAAAACGAAATTATTTCTAATCATTTTCATCATTGCTACTATCATATTAATAACTGGATCATTTAGTGTTAGATTTTATCGTGAATTATTCCCGGGAAGCTACGAACAAATTGCAAGTGATCCTATTATCTATATTGTGTTTGACGATGCCGAACTCTTATCAAGACAGGATCAAAAACGTGGCTTTTACGGCATTGACCATCCCTATAACCCTCCAAATATTAGGCTTTGGTATGGTACCAATAATTCAATTAAAGAAGTCGAATCTTTTTATCTTAGAGAGTTCGAGAAAACAAGCTGGCAATTTAACGTCAGATCAGATTATGATTCTCCAATTTCTTCAAATATATCTTCCTTAAACTTTCTTAAAAACGGTGGTTGTGGAAAGAAAGAGGGCTCTTGCGGTAACCTCACCTTCCTTAAGGGAGATGTTGAGCTAGTTAAACCAAACAATGGTGGTTTTGAAAAAGTAGATAAAAAAGGGTACTCGAATATTTATGAGATTAAATTAACGTCTTCCAAAGAATAATATCTCCAAATTGATCTAATAATCTATTCACGACAGGAGCTTTTTGCCAACACGATATGAGCTCATTTCTCTTTCGATAACTTCTTCCAAAATATAATCCGGGTTGTCCATACTTTTCCCCTTTGGCCAAAAGCCAAGTTCTGTTAACAGATCCAGAATAAAGTTTAAGCGAAGTTTTTTTAATTGAGAACCATCCTTTAATTCATTTAAATAACGAAGTAGCAATTCGAAAACCTCATGATTCGGCTCATTTTCATGGCAAGTTCTGCCAATTGCTTCCATAATAAAATATGCAAGTGAAGTTCTTTTTAAATCGCGGCGTATTAAGTTATATGAATTAATTATTTCTGCTTCTGTGATTAAATCCAAGTTTTTGCCTCGTACAGCCGCATATTTGATGTAGGAAAAGACTTCGATTGCACCACGCTTTCTACTTTTAGGATATCGAACTGCTTTTGCCATAAGTGAAATTTTTCCGAATGCTTTTGAATAAATCACCAAAATCCTATCAGCCTCTCCATAATTTCGCCTAGCAAGAACAATCCCTTCTGAAGAATAGTGTCTGGGGTGCATAATTGTATTATAGCTAAACTCGAAACTCGAATATCGAAGCACGAAACAATTTCAGAATTCAAATAACTATAACTTGAATTTAAATTCTTTGTCAGTACGAAGGAATATTTCTTCTTCGTGCTTTCCTAAGCTGATAGTATAAAGCGGGGCATCAGTACCCGGTTGTTTTTGAATAAGCATTTTGTACTCGTTGCCTTCAACCTTGAACGGCAATCGATAGACAACAGTAACTTTTGTTATCCCCTCGGGTCTGAGTTGAAAAAATCCTGGGAAAACTGTTTTTCCGAATTCCTCGTATGGTTCGTATTTGTCTTCGACTCCGTCAAATGAAATAAGCTCACTCCCCTTGGGAACATAGATTCTTACGTAGTTGGGAAGAACTGAATTCAGCCACCCGTCGTGCTTTTCCGGATTTTTGTATGTTAAAGTAAGCGTTTTTTCAACACTTCCGTCTTTCGCTACTGTAATTTCTTGAGCTACTTCTTGAGTCACATAGAGGTTAGACTTACGCCCTCCAAGATTTGCATCGTTAATATGAAGGTAATCGTGCTGATAAGTATTATCCAGTGTCCCTGCAATTCCAAATTCGTTAACGGCGTTTTGTGAAACATCGTCCATCATATAAAAAAGAACGTGTTTTTCGGTTAGCGATTTGAAAACCGCATTAAAAAGCGCAGGGAGCTTATCCTTTGGTTGTCCTAGCGCGTTCGCCAAAACCGAATTCATTAAAGGTCCTATTATTTTCTTTCTGTTGTCAATATTAGCCGGCGCAAAAATAATCTTGTCGGGTTCATCCTGGCTCCAAACGATAGGACCTTCGACATCTGCAAAACTTTCAAGCTCATAGATAACTTGAGGACAGTTACACTCGGGGGTTATTTGAGTGCTGAAATTACCGAAACCGGAAACACCTATTGGACCCAATACTTCCAAAATGTTAACCAGAAGCTGGGTATCAACCGCGATTACTCCATCAATTCCTTCTATTCCCACTTTTTCAGCCTCATCGACAAATTGTTCCATCGACTTAGAAAAATCAGGCGACCAGTTCATGTCTCTTAATCTTAATTTTTTGGAAATAAGATATGGTCCTTTAAGATATTTAATAATCGGCTCAGGTGCAGGAACTGTCGCTGTATATAAATTGTCAAGATTATAAATATCGTTGGAAGAAACCGGTTCAAACTTCCCTTTTTCAACTTTAGCGATAGAGTAAGCAGTAATGAAGCCGCCGGTTGGGCGTAGTTCTTTGTCGTTTTGGAAAATGACAAGATAGGTTCTTTCTTCCTCGTTCCCTAATATATAAGGAGCTGCCGCAAGTAATGGTTTACCAGATGTCACAAACTCAGCTCCTAAATCAACAAGCTCAATGGCACTAGTAACTTTGAAGCGCACTTGGTAATCACCGACTTTCTCCGGATAGCGGGAGGGGTCAATACTGTCCATTTCAGTTTTAATTTGTGATACTTTTTCCGAAAGTAAATCCGCTTTGGGTATGATATCGGGAATAGTCTTGATTAAAAAATCAAGCCTATCTTGTGTGGTTTCCTCTGCGCTCTCGGCCTCTTCACCATCTGGTACAAAACCGATAATATCTGCATATGGTTCGATAACGTCGACTACAATTTCAGCTGCCTCAACTCCCAGGCTAGAAGCGGTAATTGCATGCTCTACATCAGAAACAAACCTACCGAAATAGGGAGTAATTTTTAACCAAGAAATTGTTTTATAAGACTTTTTCAAAGTTGCGATTGAATTTTTGGTTTTTGCTAGTTCGCCTTTTATAAGAGGTAAATTTTGGGAATTTGCGGCAGAAACAAGATTATTGACCGAAGTTTGAACATCTAAAGCATTCTTATACACACTGTAAGACAAAATACCGATAAGAATAAGAATAAAAAATACTACCGAGAAAAATACTGCAATTATTATAATTGCCTTTTTGTTAAGTTTCATTGATTTTTTAGACATAACTTTTTCTTTTGGATTTTCCGGTTCTCTTTTTTGAATAAATTCGCTTTGGACGCCTTTTGGAATAATTCGAGGAATTTCAATAACTTCGGTCATATCGCCCCTTTTCCTGAAATCATTGCCCATGGAGTTTTCATAAGAACCAGAACGTCTAAAAGTATTGACTTTTTTCTTGCATAATAGGCATCCATCTCTATCCTTTTGTCAAAATTAACCTCGCTCCTACCGCTCACCTGCCAAAACCCGGTAATGCCCGGTTTCACTTTTAACATCTCCTTAACCAGCTTTTTAGTCTGGGGATACTTTTTTTGCTGAGCCTCTAGTTCGTCAGGAAAATAAGCTCGAGGACCAACTATACTCATTTCACCCATCAAAACGTTGACAAACTGGGGTATTTCATCGATGGAGTGTTTTCTAATAATCCTTCCAAAGGGAGTTACCCTAGGATCCTTGTGCAGCTTGTAGGAAGAAGTCATATACTTCATATAAAGTTTTTTATATTTTGGATCGTCTCTTAAGCGACTATGAGCGTTGACTACCATCGAACGAAATTTATATAGACGAAATGGCTTTCCATCTTTGCCTACTCTCTCTGGAAAATCTCCTAAAATCGGTCCTGGTGATGTTAATTTGATTGCAATTATAGTTACGACAATTATGGGGGAAAATAAAATAAGAAGAGTTATCGATCCAACAATATCAACTAGGCGTTTGGTAAGCTCGTAATTCATACGGGCAGAGTAGTATACTACAAGTATTCTATTTTTTTCTCTTCTTTAAGTTGTTCGACTATCTTTTTTACATTCTGAGCTTTACTTTTAGAACAAATCAGAACTGCATTTTTTGTATCAACTACAGCAACGTCGTCAACATCTATAATTACAATCAGTCTCCCGTCTGAATGGACAATAGTGTTTGTTGTATCAAGACTAATTACCCTACCACCGGGCTCATCACCATCAATTATCACGTTTCCCGAATCGTCTTTATCGAGATTTTCCCAAACCTCATTCCAATCTCCGATGTCGGTCCAATTATAATCAACGGGTAAAACTAAGAAATTATCAGCACGCTCTGAAACAGCATAGTCTATTGATAAATCCTTACCATCAGTGGTCATATCAGGTATTTTGCTATATTGACTTGCTATTACGTTCTTTTCCTCAAGAGTTCCCAATGCACTGGATATTGAATCCATGACCGTACCTAGTAAAGGTTCGTACTTTTTGAGCGCGGTTAAGTAAGAGTCGGCTCTCCAAACATATTGATTTGCGTTCCAGTAATAATTGCCTGATTTTGTATATTTAATTGCAAGAGGAAGCGGAGGTTTCTCTACAAATTTATCCACTTTGTAAAGTGTTTTACCTTCAAAAATTGCAAACTTCACACCTTTCTTAATATGTCCGTATCCTACATTCGGATAAGTAGGTTTAATGCCTAATGCAACTAATAAGTTGCCGTTAAAGGCTGCTTTTGCAGCGGCTTTTGAAGCATTTATGTATTTTTTTACTGGGGTAACCAAATGGTCTGCTGCTGCATTGACGATTACCGCATCGTGATCTTTTTTGTAAATGTATAATGCTCCCAATCCATGAGCTGGAGCCGTATTTTTCCTCGCTGGTTCAACTAGAATATTATCTATCGGAATTTGAGGAACCTCTTTTGTTACCTCTTTTTTATAAGCTTCCGACACTGTAACGACAAATATATTACTCCACGGAATAAATTTATTAAGTCTGACTGAAGTTATCTGTGTTAATGTTTTTTTGTAAAAGAGATTTAAAAATTGCTTCGGAGTAGCATTTCTCGACTTAGGCCATAAACGAGTTCCTCCTCCACCCGCAACTATTAGTGCATATAAATGCTCTTCGTATGTTTCTTTATGTGACATTTTCTACAAGGTTTTTAAAATTACTCTTAAATCTCTCTTTTGAAAAATTTTCTGCATTTTTGACTAAGGTCTTTTTATCAAAATTCATCTTCCCAAACTTATTAACAGCATTTATCAGACTATTAACCTCCTGCCTTTCAAAAAAAATTCCTGTAATGCCTTCGATAACAGTATCCAGTGCTCCTCCTGCTTTATAAGCTATAACCGGTGTTCCCGCTGCGTTAGCCTCAAGTACGACTAAACCAAAATCTTCTTCCTGCGGAAATATTAATGCGCGTGTCTTTTGATAGTAGCTTGCAAGCTCACTGTCTGTCAATTCACGCACAAATTTTATATTAGGCTTGGCCATATTCATAAGTTTCTTCTCTTCGCTTCCTTTCCCAACAATTACTAGGGGTAAACCTAGCTGATTAAATGCATCAATCGCCAAATCAGCCCTTTTGTATGGAATCAAGCGTGAAACGTAGAGATAATAGTGATCGGTGATTTGTGATTGGTGATTAGTGTGTTGATTAAATTTAAATTTATCTATATAGACAGGTGGATAAATTACAGTCGAATCTCTTCCATAGTATTTTTTAATCCTTTTTTTAACTTCTGTAGACTGGGCAACAATAATATCAGGTCTTTGTGCAGCAACTAAATCCCAGTTTCTTAAATAAGAAACAATCGGTTTTGATAATAGAGAAAATAACGGATATTTTTTAAAACTATCCGGAGGATTCTTAAAATAAAAATCATGATGCGACCACAAATATCGAGTGGGAGTAAGCATATAACAAATATGAAAAGTGCCCGGTTTGGTAATAATTCCCTTTGCAGCCTCGGAGGTTACAGAAATAACTAAATCGTATTTAGAAAAATCAAATGTTTCAAAAGCAAGGGGCATGAGGTATGGAAAGTGTTCATGTCTATCTCTCGCAAATGGAAGTTTTTGAAGAAAAGAGGTTATAACTATCGGAAATTTTTTAGCCCAGGGAGCTAACTTCGGATTATAAACTGATGTAAAAAGAGGTGCATCCGGAAAAATCTCATTCAGGGCTAAAAGATCCCGCTCCGCTCCTCCCCATTTGTTAACCCTGTCATATACAAGCGCTACTTTCATACATCAAATTTTGTTTTAATTAAAACCGAAAGATAACTAAACCCCGCCCTTATATAACTTAAAGGGCCTGCAATTTTGCTCTTTCCATAATAGCGAGGAGATAATGTGTAGGGTATCTCAGTTATTCGATAACCGTTTCGTCTTGCATTATAAAGCATGCTAATAAAATAAGCCCCGTGAATCCCCTTAAAATCTGACTTCTCCACGGCCTTTTTTTTGGCAACAATAAAACCACTTGTATAATCTGTTATTCCACCCCCCAAAAGAAACTTTGCTAAAAGATTAAAAAGCTTACTAAAAAGCTCTGCGTGCCAAACTTTTCTTTTATCGAGACCGCCTTTCATGAAAGTCGATCCAACAACAATGTCAAATTTTTCTAAGAGTTTAATCATTCGGTGGAGTATCTCTGGAGGCATTCCCAAATCACAATCAAACCAAGAAACTAAGTTTCCGCGAGCTTCTTCAATTCCTCTTTTAATCGCGGAAGGCAAGCCTCGCTCCCTTTTTCTAGTTATTAGCTTCAAGTACTTTTTATCTTTTTTTAAATCGTTAACAATTTTTCCTGTTCCATCTTCCGAGTCATCATCAACTACTATAATTTCAAAATCTTTTTTTAATTCCCTTTCCACACGGAGGATTAATTCCTTAATGTTTCCAGCTTCATTATATGTCGGCATTATTATGCTAATCATTTTGCTATTTTTTTAAGTAAATAAATTTCCTCTTTATTGGCTATGACCTCATATTCTTTTGATTCCTGAACGTGTTTTATATAAGAAGTCAGCAATTCTTTAGTGTCAGGATAAAAGTTATTCTCTTTAGCTTTAGGGTCTAAATCAGCAACTATATATTCAGGTATTAGCTTAAAACAACGTTTTGTGTCAACCTCCCAAACATTTGTATTTTCGTAGCAATTTGTCAAAAAAATTAAGTTTTGCCTATGTGTTAAATGAGCTCCTATATTATTTGTCGCAGCGACACTTGCATCTTTTGGTATTAGATTAATAAATTCATTATAAACGTCAGTTTTTCTCGAATTGGACTTTTTTTGATACATCGCATTGTAAAAATCAGGCTTCAATAGTTTATTGAGTGCAGGATCAACCCACAACTGTACAAAAAATACTCCCCCTAAAATTAAGAAAACTACTAATTTTTTACGTCTTTTGAAATATCGTCTAATCGCCTCTATGGCTGCTATAGCTAAAACCGGTGCGAAAATCGCATTGTAGTGATAACCGACAACCCAACGAGTAGGAATAGGACTACCTACAAAACGTTGTAGAAATTCTTCAAAAAGAAATATAAAAGAAGCGGGGTAAAAAACCGGCAAGAATCCGTATGCCAAAATGGAACTTATCATAACCTGAATTTTAGTAGTTGGATAAAACAATAATTTTATTTTCTCTACAATTGTAAGGTTTTTGAGATGATTCGGTAGATAAATAAAGGAAGTATTGTCGAAGGAAGGAATTACGATATAGATGAGGAGAAAAAAGCCTAAAGTTCCACAAGCTGTAATTATAATCCCGCGCCTTAGATCTTTTTTTGCAATAATTAAATAAGTACCCAGGGCGGAAGCGGTAAGAAAAAAATTCTCCTGCAATCCAACAAATAAAATAAGAGTCAGCCAAAAAGCTTTGTATTTTTTCTCTTCATAAAACCAAAATATATAAGCGAGTAAAGTAGTTGCTAATACTATCGGGTGAAAATCGAAAGCTATTGCGTTTTGTATGCCAAAAAAAGTCAAATAAGAAAAAGCGAGAGTCAGCGAAATTAGCTTATTTTTAGTTTTTTTTAGAGCTAAAAGATAAATTGGATATGCTCCTAAAGAAACGAAAAATGCCTGAAATAGAAGAAGTATTACTACATTATCCCAAATCCAATAAAGAGGAGATAATAAAAGTAAAGTCGGCGTAAAATGGTCTGCCCAGGGATGAGATTCTAAAATTGAAGAAAAAAGAGGTTTTCCCCGGGATACCAACCAAATAATTTGATCATATACTCCCAAATCAAAAATTAATGAGTCAAATGATAAGTGACGAACAATTGAGTAAAGGCTATAAAGAACACCGAACAAAACAATTAAAATCCAAATTTCTATATTGTTCACCAGCTGAAAAGGCTTGAGGAATTTCTTTATCATGCCACAGAAGAATTAATAACTTTCAATGTTTCCTTAGCCATTTTTGACCAAGTGTAGCGTTTTATAAACACCTGAGCCTTTTTAATAAATTTTTGTCGCAAATTATTATCCATTTCCAGCGCGTCTTTCATTGCTTTTGCAATTGAAGCGAAATCATATGGATTAAAGTATATTACATTATCTTCGTATACCTCTTTAAAAACCGAGATATCCGAGGCTAAAACCAGAGTACCTGCCGCAATCGACTCAAGACCTTGAAGTCCAAACCCTTCAGACAAAGAAGGGTAGATAAAGGCGCAAGAATTCGCGAGTAGTTCTTCAAGTTCTGCATCTGTTACAAAATTCAGTAACTTAACATATTCTTCTGCAGATGATTTATTAATTATCTTCGATAGTCTTTGAGTAAAAATACCACCTGATGTTGCGACGGCCAATTGAACTTTCTCTTTGCGATTTTGATTTAACATAATAATCGCTTCGATGAGTCTTTCTAAATTCTTATGAGGATACGCATTACCGATATAAATGAAATAAGGTTTTTTAATATTGTATCTTGAAAGAATTTTAAAGTAGCCCGTATTAAATTTTGAGTCAGCGTCGAAAACAGGAGCTCCTTCGTAGATAACTGATATTTTCTCGTCAGGAATTTTGTAATATTTTTTAATCTCTTCCTTGACCGTTTTGGTGGGAGTTATAACGCTAACCGAAGTTTCTATAGCCCTACGAAATATATATTTATATGGCAATCTTTTAACCAGATACAAAGGTAGTGGTAATTTTGTTGCATTGATACCCTGCCTATGCATAGACATATCATGAATAGTTACTATAAATTTCCCTTTGTAAAGTACGGGAATGTTAAAATGAGGAAAATGGACAATGTCGGGATTTGACTTTTTAATCAATCCTGGAAGTTTAATCTGTTCGGCAAATGTATAATGGCGAAAATCCGCAAGAACCTTTTTCCAATTTTCAGGCAAATTCAGTTTCTTAAAATAATTCTTCCTAAGTAGGACTACAAACTGATGCTTTGAACGAGTTCTCGTAAGTTCTTTGATTAAATTAATCAAATACCTACCAATACCCGAGTGTTCTAAGCCATACATCCTTGCATCAATGAGTATCTTCATGCCGTAAGCTCCCTAAATTTCTGGAGAGTAGACATTCCTAGAAGTACTAGCTCAGAAAATAATTTAGGATATTTGTCAGTATAGTGTTTTTTGTAAAAAATCCTCATCGCCTCTACCGATGCCCTGGCTGAACGCACTCTCGTTTCTTTACTTGCACTAGAAATCTTTTTGGTATGCTTTTTGATACCAGATGTCACACCTTTGTAATGTAGTGTTTTGAGTTTGGGAAGATACATTATTTTCCAACCATTTTCCTTTACTCGATAAGAAAACTCCAAGTCTTCACCGTACCAAAAATAATCGGTATCCCACCAACCAACCGCATCTGCTACCTTACGCCTAACAAAGAAAAATGCTCCGGTTATAGCGTCCACTTCGTGATTATTCGGATCATCAAGTTTCCAGCCTTGAGTGTAACCTGAAAATAGTTTAGATCTGGGGAAAAGTTTAGTTATTCCTGAGAAATAAAAAAATGCATTGAAAGGAGTTGGATAACCCCGATGACAAGAGTAATCAAGCTCTTTGCTCGCAAGTTCCAGCCGGCAAGTAGCTGCACCGACATCTTTATTTTTTTTCATAAATTTATATACTCCGGCTAGAACATTAGGTTCAAGAACTGTATCAGGATTAAGAAAGAGAACGAAGTTACCTTTTGCAAGTCGCCTTGCAAGGTTATTCCCGCCTGCAAAGCCGGTATTTTTTTTAGAAGCGATAAGCTTTATTTTAGGATATTTGCTTGCTATAACCTTCGCACTATCGTCAGATGATGCATTATCTACAACTATAGTTTCTATTGAAATTCCGCCAAGCTTACTTTTATCAATCGAGCTAAGACAACCTTTCAAATATTCTAAAGAGTTATAATTTAGTATGACTATGCTGATGTCGACTTTCTGGCTCATTAATTAATATCTTTTTTTATCTTTAACGCTTTATCATATATACCATCGTGCATATGAACAATCGATTTCCAATCATAATATTTGGCTACATGCCTTTGACCAGCAAGGCCTATTTTATCAGCAAACTCTTTATTTTTCAGTAGTCGTATAGCTTGTTTTGCTAAACCCGCATTTGTTCTTGCTATCAATGCATTTTCTTCGTGTACTACAGAGAGTCCCGCAACTCCTGTTGGTGTTGATACTACTGGAAGGCCTGATGCCATCGCTTCCAAAACTTTTAGTCTAGTTCCACCTGATCCTTTTATAGGCGCAACCATAATAGTTGCAGCACTATAAGCGTCTCGTGCATCGTCAATATTTTCAGTAAGTTCAATATCTTTTTGCCTCGCATACTTTTTTACCCATTCAGGAATCTGTCTGCCAACAATCCAAACACGTGCATCTTTTACCTCTTTTTTTATCCTTGGCCAAACATTATTTAATAAAATTTCAGTAGCTTCTTGGTTTTGTAACCACTCAAAATTTGTTACCCCGTAAAGAATTCTAGGTGGCGATAATTTCTCAAGTTTTTTCTGCTTATAATAATCTGTATCAACTCCGTTTGGGATAATATCTACAGAAACACCTGGTAATAATTTTAACATTTCTTGCCTGTCTTCTTGGGATACAGCAACTAATTTGTCCGCTTTTTTCCAATAATATTTTTCCCAAAACTTGACCTTTAAAACATCAATCAAAAAAAAGGGCCTTAAAATTTTAGGAATTTTATGAAATACATGGTGTTTGTAAACTTCGTGCCACATAGTTTGTTCGACCAATATTGTAGGAACATCGGTTTTTGTTAAATGGGGCATTACATAAAATGTTTCTGCGTGTATAAGGTCATAAGTTTCCCTCATAAGTTCTTTCTTTACCTCATTTCTTTCTTTAATAGACCAGTTTCTTACCACAAGCAGAGGAAAAGGGCCAAGTTCTGATAATAAAATATTTCTTAGTGTCCAAGGTTTTTCAGGTCTTTTAAACACTTTAACCTTTTTACAATACTTTTTTAATTCAGGTATAAATCTTTCTTCTGATTCGTCCTTTATTAAAGTAAAAAGAGTTATATCGTGTTTTTTTGAAAGATAACGGATGATATTATACCAGCGAGTTTGTCCTCCACTCATAGTAATTGTTGGCAAGTATGGAACAAGCATTAAAATCTTCATTTGAGCTTAACTATTACGTATTTGTCAGTTTTTTCGATTACTGTATATCTTTCTGAAAACTCCCGCGTTTGCGGGTGATTTAAATCAACAGATACGTAGTAGGATGCCCCCTTTTCTATCAGCTCTTCAATTGGCCTATCAACCACAGGCCAGCCAAACCTATTCGTTTGATATAAAAAGGCTGTGTCTCCGTTATATGGCGCTATTATTAAAGCATCTTTGGGTGTAATGGCCGCAATTGCTCTACCCGCTTCAATAATTTCCGGTCGATTAACTTTATAAAGCTCTAGCGTCTGAAATGCTCCCTGGATAAACATCAAAGATATTGAAAATATTAAGACTCCACGGGTTAATAATTTATGATTATTGGTTAGTCGCCATAAACTAATCGCTCCATAAGCAAGCATTAAAGAAACAAAGGGGATAATAATTGTTTGGTAGTAATCGTGTTTAACATTTGCGGTTGCAACCACAAATAGATAGATAAGCATTCCTAACCCAAAGTAATGAACAAAAGCTTTGTCTTTTTTATACGATAAAATTCCAAAAGTGAAAGGAACTACACCCCAAACCCCCAGTATTAGTCTTCCCAACCTTTCACCAAAAATCCACATCCAAAAAGAGGGTTTAAATCGAATTCCGTCGTCATTGAAAACCCATTTCCACTCGGGAATTCCTTCAGGAAATTGAGATATCCAAATTCTCCACAAAATTAGTGGTATAAATGATGCGATAAATGCTAACAATAAATGCCTTTTTTTAAATATAGCGGTAAATCCGTATTTACTTACTGCTAAATAAATAATTGGAGTTATATAAAATATCGTGAAAGGTTTAACCAATAAAGCCAATGCAAAAAAAAGTGAAGAAAAATACAAATCCTTTTGTCTTTCTTTACTAATATATTGGGAAAACATCCACAAAGCTAAAAGTGAAAGACTAGTTGCAAGCGGCTCTGGCAATATTACTCTCGTAAAGTAAATATTAAATGGCAACATTGCATAAACAAGTGAGCTAAGTACTCCACCGGTGTAACCTATATATCTTTTGCCGAGAAGAAAAACTATATAGGTAGAAACTAAAGAAGATATGATTGATACAAGCCTTGCCCATATCTCAAGAGTAAATAGCGGGATTTTGGAAAAGACGGTAACAATCGCGTTATATATGGGAAATTCAACAAATCGAAAACCTTGAGGATTAAATAAATTCGATTGAGTAGTAGATATATCATAATACCTTGGATAGATAAGATTAATCCCTTTATCTTTATAAATTCTACTTACTGACGCTGTATCTGCTTGTCTCCAAGAATGCCAATCTGCTATGGGACCGTCAATTTTGTAAAGTCTCAGAAATAAGGCTATTAAAAGTATTATCGATACCACCAAATACTCTTTTTCAAACATTTTTTTTACTCGATGCGATATATTACTCATATTTAGCCTTCTGAGCCAAAATAACAGCCATTCCCGTTATTAACCAAAAGGTTATTGCAAATTTTGATGCCTCAAAAACGTCCAAAAGAAGTGCATTAATAAATATCCCAGGAATACTCCCGCAAATCCCTGCCATAAATCCGAGTTCAACACCATTGAAGTTTTTGCTTAAGGGGAAAACTGATCTTATTTTTTTCCCGATATGAAGAAATATTAACGCAAAAGTTAAAAATCCGATTAAACCTATTTCGCCTAAAAGTCTCAAAAAGTCATTATCCGTAGCTAGTGTAATAGAAGAAAATCCAGATCCCAAAAGTGGATTTTTAGCAAAAGCCCGAAGTGCCCGCGGCCACTCTACGTTTATTCTTATTGAAGTTGAGCGGTCTTCAAATACAGGAGGTGGGGTTGGCGTTGGAGTTGGTAAATCTCTTTTTTCGGGAAACCCTTGGGCTTGAGCGTAAACATTAATTTGATAGAGATCTTGTATCACCTGTGCTCCAATTATTTTCTGAGTTGTGACTTCGATGATCCTTAAATACCTTGAGATTAGATTCTGCGACATACTGAAAAAAAGTAAACTAAATAAAAATACCAAGATTATTTCCTTATATTTTTTAATAATAATAAGCGCTAAACCAGAAGCTACTAAATAGGAAAATACAGATATTCTTGATCCTGAATATGATAGTAGCCACAATCCTGTTGAAACAATAATAAAGAGAAACAATTGAGTTTTTACTTCTTTTAATAAAAAAAATAAACTTATAAAAACTGGTAATAGTAAAACAAGATATGTTCCTAAATCATAATGACCGGCAAATGTTGAATTAATGTGACTACCGGGAATATAGCGCAAAGCTACACCCTGAGAATATTCTAAATTTTGGGTAACAATTATCGGCCAATCAAAATATCGCTGGCCAACACCATAAATAAAGGAAGTGATTAAGGCCACTGAAATCACTTTAAGGAAGAATTCAAGGTTGCCTTTCTTATTCATTGCGTAAAGACCTAAAAAGAATGGTATGAAATATTCTATTCTTCGCAGGAAGTGGAATAATCCTAAATGAGGCAACACAGTTTTAGTAACAAAAATTCCGGATGCCAGCGAGATAAGTCCAACCAAAAGATAAAGCATAATGGCCTTATTGATTTTTTGAGCAAAAAAATTCCTGTAATCGCTGTAAATGAGCTTGACTAAAACTAATCCTCCTAAGGCAATCACGAAATCTTCAAAGCGGATTGAAACATAAGTGCCGGGAATGTTAATAAGCGGGAATTTGGGATAAAGGGGAATAACTAAAAGTATGGCTGCCGTCAGGTATTTTAATAAATTATCAAGCTTCGCTGAATGCCTTGACATATGTTACCGCCGCCTCCTTTCCCTTAAGAGCGCCAAACAAAAATATCCTGATAAAGGCACCCATCTTTAAAAAAAGTCTAAGAAAGGGAGTTTGCCATTGAGGTTTATGTTTTCTATAAAATGTCTTTATACCTTTATATTCCGAAAGTATAGGGAATTCCCGCGTGCTACTCGCTCCACCATAATGAATAATTTTCCATCTTGGCAAGTACCATACTTTCCAACCCAATTTCTTTACCCGATAGCAATAGTCGACTTCTTCTGTATACATAAAATAGTCCTTGTCAATTAATCCGACTTGCTCGTATACCTTTCTTCTCATTAAAAAAAATGCACCTGTCAACCAATCGCGTTCAAGCTCTATTTTAAATAAGCCTTCTCCTTTATAAAAAGGGGATTGGCCGTGCATGGGGTGAAATGGTTTGATTAATTTGTCTAGTATTGGCAGATCTTCCAGAAAAAACATCCAGGCAAAAACTTTAGTTAGATGAGGGAAATACCCTCCGGTTCCTTGTACACTTCCGTCTTTATTTTTCAAAGCACACGAAGAAACGCCAACTTTGGGATGATTCCTCATCCAGATAACCATCTCACAAAGTACATTATCAAGAATTTTTGTATCTGTATTCAGAAGCAGAATAAATTCACCCTTTGCGATTTTAAAGCCCTGGTTATTTCCCTTTCCGAATCCAAGATTGTCTTTATTTAAAATTAGCCTCAAATTAGAGAGGCTTTTTGTCAAATCTTTAAGTGTTTGCACAGATCCATCGGATGATGCGTTATCGATAACTATAATCTCATAATTTAATCCCGACGTTTTTTCGATAATAGACTCTACGCACTCGCGAGTAATCTCTTTTGTGTTAAAGTTCACAATAATTATTGAAAGATCACAACCTTTCTTTGTTTTTTTCATATTAGCTATATTTAGGATTTAGAAACTCTTGGGCCACAATCATAAACTGATCGACGATAACCCAGATCAAAACCATAGTAATAAAAATTATAGATAACCTCGCTAATGTGTTACTTGGAACAAATTTTACGATAATTTTCTGTCTCCAAATTTTCCCATCTACTTCAATAATATTTTGTGGCTCCTTTGGTTCGTATCCATTTATATAAAAAGACTCGCGGAAAGGATGGACAATTTCTTCTAAGAAAGTACTTTTGGTTTGGTCACGAATAATAACTTGAGCTTCTTCGGGTGGGTAATTAAGCCTATATGTGGGTAGGGAAACATTCAAAAATGAGGATTTTTCTAGCTGGCCTTGATAAAATTTGAGTACTTCTTCCCGACTTAAATCAGTGTAGTATCCTCGTCTTAAGCCAGTTTCAACATCAGCAGGCTCGTTGGATTGCAAACTGTTGGCAGGAGGTTCTGGGAAACTCGGGTTTGGTAAAAGCACATAAAATAATAAAAATAAAGCTAAAATAATGTATAATCCTTTGATTATTACACGCATATTGAAAAGACCGTGCGAAGGCTACTGAAATAGCCTAGGGCGACCAAGCTTATAATTTAAATGCTTATTTTTACGCTCTCCGATAACTTTTGCAGGCACTCCGCCAACTATATGGAAAGGCTCAATATCTTTTGTTACAACAGCTCCTGCGGCAACCACTGCACCTTTACCTACTTTTACTCCGGGTAATATTATTACTCGTGGACCGATAAAACAGTAATCTCCTATTTTCACAGGTTCGACACTAGCGTGAAAATCTTCGCTTTCAAAGTCATGTTCAGAATTATAAATGGAAACAGATGATGCAATGTCAACATGATTGCCGATCGTCAAAAGTGCTCGTCCGTCTAAAAATACGTGGTCTCCGATTATAGAATCTTCGCCAATTTGTATATTTTTAGGTTGAAAAAAGTTAGCCCACATGTGTATAGTTGAACCTTTGCCTATTTTGATTCCAGATAGCCTATAAACAAAATTTCTAATTAGATGTGAGGGAACATGGCCAATCCATCTGAGCAACATCAAATCAAAATCCAGCCACCAGTTAAATAATCTAATTGTTATTTTTGGAATTGCTTTCTTTAAAGGTATTTCCTTACCGTATTTATCTTTAAAAATCGCCATTTGCCGCCTTTTCTAATATATTAAGAGTTTTTTGAGCAGAAACTTTCCAGGAAAATTTTCCAGCCTGAGAAAGGCACTTTTTAGCCAATTTACCATATTCTACCTCATTCATAGCCAAAACGCGCTGAATAGCGCTAGATATGCTTTCAGTGCTTTCTGGATTGACATATATACCGGCATCACCAGCCACTTCCGGAACACTCGCAACCCGACTTACAATTACCGGGGTACCACAAGCCAAGGCCTCTAAAATATGAAGTCCGAATCCTTCCCAGAATGAAGGAGAAATTAACACCTTTGCTCCTTTTAATAACGCAGGTTTATCATTTTCAGTAACGAAGTCCGTGAAAACAACTTTTTTACCAAGTTTTAGATCCGTAACTTTCTTATATATCTCTTTATACATCCAACCCCTTTTACCAGCAATAACAAGTATAAGCTGTTTTTCCTTGCTTGAAATTAAAAACAGCTTAAATGCTTCTAGCAAACCTATAATGTTTTTGCTGGGTTTCAAAGTCGATAAAAAAAGTAGATATTCACTTGAGCTCAATTTGTACCGTTTCCTTATTCGTCGCACATCGTCTGGACTTACATTAAAGTTAAATCGTGATTTATCGTACCCATGGTGTACTACATGTATCTTTTTTGAAGCCCTTGGGTAGTGTCGTACAATATCCTGCTTAGTACTTTCAGAAACTGAAATGATATATTTTGATATACTTATCGAAATAGCAGTCCAGTACTTTAACTGCCAATAATCATATTTATTAAATTGTTCCGAAAATTTGAGGTATCCAAGGTCATGAATCGTTATAACCTTTGGCATTGTGCTAATTGGTGGTAAATAGTGGTTCGGACTAAAAAAAACATCCGGTTTTGTTCTAATTAAAAGGGTTGGCATAAGCTTTCTTATGACCCACAAACCCCCACCAGATATCACATGATATCTCCAGAAAGATTTTTCTGGTGGTAAGTCAATCGGGGGGGTTTTTAGGTAAATAATATAGTCGTTCTTAAGTTTCCTACGCATACTTTCTTTATAGATACCCCATAGGATTTCATAAGCATAAATATTTACACCAGCCTTCGCCCCAATATCTCCCCGCACTTCATTTGCTTCATTACCGTCAATGCCAATTAACATAATCTAACTGTTATTTATATATATTTTTAATGTCTCTCTTGCATTTCTTTCCCAATTGAAAATTTTCACTCTTTTCACACCTTTCTTAACAAAGGTTTCACTATATTTTAATGTTTTTTCTATACCGTCAACAATAGAATCAGTACTGCCTGGATTAACTAGTACAGCCGCGTCTTGTGCAATCTCTTTCAGGCTACCTAAATTTGAGGTAATAACCGGTACTTTACAGGCAAAAGCTTCTAAAATAGGTAAGCCAAAACCTTCGTATAACGATGGGTAGACGAGAGCTTTTGCTCCTGAGTATAAAGCTGGTAATTCTTCAAATAATACGTGTCCTAGGAATTTTACACCATTTTCAGGCATGACCTCAATTAATTGTTGGCCGACTATAACCAAATCCAAGTCATATTTCGTTTTTAGTTGTTTATGCGTCTCAATAATCCTTTTGTTATTCTTTCTGGGCGCGGTTCCAATAGCCAAAAGATAATCACCCTTAATATGATATTTCTTCTTAATTTTAATAATTTTGCTCTTTTTTTCAGGCTTAAATGAAGGATCCGGAGCCTCGGGAATTACCACGATCCGATCTAGGTCAATTCCTATCTGGTTTAGATCTAGCTTGGTCGTATCTGAAGGGACAATAATTTTATTAACCTCTTTTTTTACCCAAGCCAGCCTAGCTTGATGAGCTGAAACAATCTTGGGATGAGATACTTCAGGATATTTAATAGGCACGAGATCATGAACCGTAGTAACTTTATACGCGCTTGATGGAGGCTGAGTCCAATCTGATGAATGAAAAACGTCAATTTTTCCAGTAAAGAATTCAATCGGAAGAATGTGGATCTTATTCCATATAAAATTAGCCATAGAAGGGGAGATCGAAAATTGTTTAGTTTTAAACTTTCTAGGTTCTAATGAATTAAAAAATTTGTTTAAATCCTTTCTTCTCCTTACAGCACCACCAATTAATAGATAATCATTCTTTTTGTCTATTGCTAACAGACTAGAGACCAGGTTTTTTACATATGAAGAAACTCCAGTTCCGTAGACAACTTGAGAAACGTCAATTGCAATGCGCATGTGCCTAATTATACCTAATTATTGGCGTTTGTAGTAGATAATTGACCCAATTCCGGAGAACTGGCTAAATTGATCAGCCGCAATAAATTCGGAGTCAAGAAGTGATTTTTCAACATACCGGTTTGGATCCGTCAAATCATAAAGATATTCAAAGTAATAAACACCTTCCAAATCTTTCACTAACTCCTTTGTCTTATTGAAAGTTGCAACACTTGCTAAAATTGAATCTGTTGCTCCGTAGGCAGGCACTATCCCCTTTTCGTACCATTTATAGGGAGCTATGGGTTCAGGAAAATCAAAAATAACTACCTCTAAAGGCTTCCACTTTGCTTCAATAAATTGAACTGCTCCTCTCCACTCCTCCCGATGTTGCCTGCTGTCGAATACATAAATAAACCAGCCTCCTATATTTATAATAATGAGCGAACTAATCAGCATAATTTTAATTTTTTTAGTTTTTACATGGTTTATCCCCCAAGACACCAAAAGATAAAAAGCAGGAATTACAAAAACAAATCTGAAGTATATGAACGCCGGAAACCAAAAAGAGACCGCAAATGCCAAAAGTAATGGAATAAATAACCAAAACCAAAGTAACTTAGTTTTTTCTCTGTCTATCCAAGCACGAAGTAAAGCTGCAATAAAAGGAAACGAAGAAATTACGATAAGAAAATAGTAAATTATCTTATTTACCAAAGATATCCTGCCCAAAGTGAATTTTATCCAGACTAAAGCAGCTTGTTTTGCCGTTGCTCCACCTGCAATATTTCTCCAGGCTGGAAGTGTTGTGAGAAGCCAATTTCCTTGCTTCGATTGAATAAGAAAAATAGGTAACCATAATAAACCTAATATCAGAAGGGGTATGTGAGCAATAAGAAACTTAACCCACCAAATTTTCTTCTGCTTAGTAAGATAAGCGTAAAGCCAAAAAACAGGAAGCAAAAAAACAGGAAGATAATCTGTAAAAATAAGCAAAGTTAAAGCAAGCAAAAATATAATCCATGGATTGATGAAGAATTTTTTCTTAGTCTCACTTATCAATAAAACGTACGAGTAAATAGATAACGCAGCAAAAAAAGCTGCCATCGAATACATTCTGGCTTCCTGAGAATAGTAGATGTGGAAGGGTGAAGTTGCGATTAAAAGGGCAGCAAATAGCGGATAGTGACTCGTGACTGGTGATTTGTGATTAGTTAATTCTTTTGCAATCTTGTAGACAAATAAAACAGTCAATAACCCGAATAAGACAGATAATGAACGCAAGGCTATCTCAGAATATCCAAAGAGATCAGTCCAGGCTTTTAAAGTTAGGTAATACAAAGGGGGGTGATTGTCGGATTTGGGAAATTGAGTCAGGATTTGCTGATAATTTTGTTCTTTTACAACCAATGCGCCTATCGCTTCATCTAGCCACAACGACTGATTAAGGACAATCAGCCTAAGTACAAGTCCAAGTATAAGAATTAAATATATATATTTTGTTTTGATGAATTGATTCATCGAAGCAGATTATTTTGAACCTTTTCCAGTTAAAATATAGCTTAATATACCGACAAATATACCGAAATCGTATACGATCTTAAATAAGGTAAAAGGTAAGAGGTAAAAGGTAAGCAAAGCTTGGCCTTTCAGGCTAAAAGATTTATACAGACCGAAAATTAAAGAAACTGGTAACGATGACCGAATGAGTGTGACTACGTAGCCGAAATATCCCAATTTATAGGGCCTTTTTCCAGACCACATTGCTTGGCGAAATACTTCGGATAGACTTGATGGATTTTTATGATAAAACTTTGCACCCAATGCAGCAATAGACCTGTATCCTAATTTATCACTCAAACTATAATCGTCTGTATATCCTCCGGGGCTATAGCCCCCCACTTTATCAAATTCGCTTTTTAATATAGCGCGAAAAACCTTGTCGCTATTTGGATAATCATTCGAATGGCGTTTTTTATCCGGCCAGTTTTGGTTAATATTCCAGCACCTTGCCCAAACATTATCCCAATTTGAAACAAATTCTTCTTTACTAAAAGTTCCCTTTGTTTCTCCTTTTATAATCGGTTCTACGAGCTTATCTATAAAATTGGGGTCAAAAGTCATATCCGCATCAATAAAAACCAAAATTTCGCCTTTCGCGTGCTTTGCACCCAAATTCCTTGCTGCTCCCGGTCCTTTATGGCTTTGCTGAAAAACTTTTAACTCTTCAATTTTAACTTTTAATTTAGACAAAACAGATAACGTTTTGTCTACCGATCCATCGTCGACTACAATAATTTCAAAATCGCCGTATGTTTGCTTACCCAAACTTTCCAAGCACTCAACTATCTCGTCCTCTTCGTTATATGTAGGAATAATTATAGAAATCTTCATTAATTTAACCTAGCTAAGAACTATTTGAGAATTTCATGGAATAAACCTTCGTACTTTTTAACAATTTTGTCCCAGTCGAATTTTTCAGCTTGATTTCTAGGTTTATCTCCCCAATTAGTTGTTAGGGTTTTTTCCAAGGCTTCAGCATATGCTTCAGAATCTGTGGGATCAACCAAAACACCTGCGTCTTCTACTATCTCCCTCCTCAGTTCATCGTCTGTCGCTACTACTGGTATTCCTGACGCCATTGCTTCCAAATAAACTATTCCAAAAGCTTCATATGACCATGAAGGCAATGTAAATATATTAGCTGCGCGGTAATACTCGGGTATTTCTTCATAAGATACTGATTTAAGTAAAAATCTATTTCCTAAAAGTTTCTTACCCAGTTTATTTATTTTCTTTTTATAAGGGCCTGTCCCTAAAATTAATAAACTCGCAGACTTTAGCTTAGAAACTGCTCTAATAGCCAACTCCAACCTTTTTCCTTTATGGGCAGCACCCACGGCTAATATGATTGGAGGTTTCAAGTTTATTCTTGCTTTTTTGCCTGAAGGATTAAATAATTTTAAGTCGGCTCCGGCAGGAATTACGATAACTTTTAAGAAAAGTGGATTTACTTTTCTTGCCCACTTTTTGGATCTTTCCGACATAGCCACAAAAGTATCAGGAAATGACCATAAATTATTAATATCATCCCAACCATTACCTGCAAGCCCCACAATCAACATCTTTTTTCTTTTTATCCAGGTAAGGATACGTATAAGTCCAACTTGCCATCCGCCATTCGTAGGAATGATTATGTCAAAGTTTTCTTTAGCAAGTAAATTTAGTATTTTTAGAGTAAAAAATGCAACGCGGACACTCCAGTAATCTAAAAATAAAACTCGGGCTAATCTAATATTCGTATATTCTTTTTTCCAATCAACTTCCATTCCCATTGAAATCGTTTTATATTTTCCGTTTCTTTTTTTAGAACCGTTTTGAAAAACGTACACACTATGTTTTTTCGCAAGTCTTTTGGCTATTTCATGAGTGAAGCTCTCCACTCCCCTTTCAACATGGCCGCTGTAAAACGATAAAATAGCTATTTTCATTATTTGGGTAAAAATATCAGATAACCGTCGATTTTATCCGAAAGATTATAATTTTCCACAATAAAATTGTTTATTTTTTCAGGTTTGTAGGCTCCCAATCCAGTTTCCTGAAATTCTGCTTGAATTATTAATTTCGGAGGCGAGCGCATTAAATCGGAAATAACTAAATCTTGTATTCCCGGTATTTCCAAATACCATGAAAGCTGCGGAAGCCAAGGACGGGTTGCCGGAATAGTCTCGGTCAAGACATAAAGATTATCCCAGGCGTTAACTAGATAAATTTCATCATTCTTTTCAGTTCTCTCTTTAACGTAATTTGCAAGTTTAATTACAGAAGGTTCAAAGAATCTCGTTCCTGCCCGAAAGTCTCTTAAGACTTGGACTAATATTACAACTAGCATTATTAATAATCCGATTTTAAATATTAATTTCTCCATCGGTTTCAATTTTGATAGCTCTATGAAAATTAATGCGAAGCTTAATGCCAAAAATGGAAGAGCGGGTTGAAAGTGAAATAGCTCCCATCTCGGAAATACGCCCAGCGCAGCGAACACAGTCCAAACAAGGAGCTTGTAATTCTTTTTATGCATTAATGAAGACAAAATCATTAGCAAAAATGGAAAACCTGCTATCACAAATTGCCTGAATGTCGGAAAATGTATCTGACCGGAAGATGCTGGCAGCGTAGTAATTCCAAATTTTAAAGCCCACAACCGAAAATCTCCCCATATTCCTAGATTTTGTAAAACTAAATAAAAAGCAATTCCAATTGCACTTGCTCCAAGCACAAATTTTCGAAGTATTTTGAAAGTCACCGACCCTGGAGGATCTATGACCCGGAGGGAAAACTCCTTAAATGGTTGTCGCAAACCGGTAAAGATAATCGGAAATAATAACCAAAACGCGGTTTGCTTGGTCAAAAACGCAACTGTCCAGAAAATCCCTGCCCATAAATAATTTTTCTTCTCAAGACAATAAAAGACAATAAGGGCTAGTTGTGCAAGGGCAAGGTCAAACCATAGACCGTTCCCCTCATAAAAAATCGTAAGAGGAATATAAAAAAGGAGAGTCATAACCGCAATCTTTATATTCCAAAGCCTTTTTGCGATCCAAAAAAGAAGTAAATCAGTCGATATTATTAATATCCAGGTGTAAATTTTCAACTGAAGTAACCCTAGTCCGAAAATCTTGTAGAAAATCGTCAGATCCACTAAAAGTGCAGGCGTGTGGGCGATCGCCATATCGCGATACGGAAGCCATCCCTTGAGCATTAAATACGGCCAAAACAGCATCTCGGGCCAGGCTGTGAATTTTAGATTAAGTAATAAAATAACGTGGAGAAGTATAATAGCAACCAAAAAAAACTTAGCTTTTCTCATTGACTCTATTTTACTTTTTTTAGGAGGTTTTTACTAAGAAGATACAAGTATTTTCACTTACCATAAGCTTTCATTATGGCTGTGCGGACGTTTTGACCGGAAAACCAACCTTTCAAATAAACCAAAGAGCGTTTACCGCGATTGATATCTCGAAGATAGTATCTATCTATTTTTCCACCCTTAAGGAGAAAGGACTCAATCAATTTATTTAGCGAAGAATCATTTGTCAATAAACAATTATACCTCATCCCCTGGAAAATACTAGATCTAAATTTCTCAGCTTCTTATGTGCTTTCCCCTATATTCGTATGATGAAAAATCTCTGCGCTCCTGTCTCATATTTTACTTTTCTGTGCGATCAAATGGTATTGTAGACTTTCTTTTAACACCGATAAGAACGGTATCATCATTTATATCATCCGGAGGTATTTGTTCTGCATGAATTAAAAGTAACGAGTCCCCAACTATTTCCTTTTGTGTGAATCGCCAAGGGGGAGAAGGATTACCCACAAGGTTTTCTTGA